>FWPU01001699.1_pt1 | contig 64723 bp, 64 predicted proteins | sample 2228361 | NCBI WGS metagenome assembly FWPU01 (sample SAMEA103939777, study PRJEB20133) | metagenome
TGCCTCCATATCTTAAACAGAGAGCTGTTCGGTGATCACATTTTTGAAACACCAGTTCGCGTTTCGGTGATCTTATTTTTGGAGCTGAGCGTCGCGTTGCACTATACCCCAGGCCCCCTTTATAATTGAGGCCATGATAGCTTTTGTCTTTGCCCAGTTCCAGGTCATAGTTCCCCCAACCATCCAGGCGCCAACAATTGACGGCATCCTGAGTCCGGGGGAATGGGCCACCGCGGCCGTGGTGGACATATCCGACACCCTTGGCGTTGACGGGAACCCGGAGAACCCCGGAGACTGCATTGTGTATGCCCTGCACGATGTTTTTTATCTCTACCTGGCTTTTGACTGCCTGAAGGACACCGCGCTTGCAGATCACTCCCAGCCCTCAGCGGCCTTTGACGATGACAACTCCGGGACATGGCCAGCGGAGGACACTACCGAGGGCGTAAACGCGCTAGGCTCTGACAACGGCTGGTTCTGTTCCTGGTGGCTGGAGGATTTCAGCTGGAGCGGGTGGTATCCCTCTGGTCAGGTGATCTACTCCTTCTCCGCGGGCACGGGGCATGTTGTTTGCGAGTGGGTTATTCCCCTCGTTTATCCAATCTCCGATACTGGCCCCCAGTTCCTTGGCACCAGTGCTGTAGCAATCCAGGAGGACACCATAGGCGTCTTACTTTTCTACGCTGACGCGGAGGAGGGCCTGGTGGGCTACTGGCCTCAGAACCTCCCCTTATGGTATGACCCATCGGGATACGGGGATCTCATTCTCCTGCCTGGTGGGAATGTATCCGAGGGCGTGGCCGGGAGAGGCCCAGCACTTCTCGCGGCTTCAGTGGCAAGGGGCGGATTTGATATTTCGCTCTTTTTGCCAGATGAATCCCCCGTGTCCCTATCAGTTTATTCGGCAACGGGAGCGAGGGTGGCTGAGCTCTGTCGCGGGAACCTGACTCCGGGTCTACATGTCTTTTCTGTCCCTGATCAACCATCAGGCGCTTTCTTCATCAGGGCGGAGATCGGCCCGGTCTCAATCAGCCATAAGGTATTAGTGATCCCTTGAACCCCCGAGGCCTGCCGAAGCCTTCAGCCGTCTTTGGGTCTCAGCCAACCCCGTCTCGCGCGCACTATTGAGTCTGAGGAGAGACTGAAATGGCGAGGAATTCCCTTGAGGACGAGATCAGAGAGATTTCTGGAGTTCTCCGGCAGTTGTCAGCGACAGTGAAGGCCTTATCCGCGCTCACGGGCGCTGGAGCAAATCCCCTTTCAGGCCTCGTTCCCGGCGCTCAGGCCCTTGGCGTGGCCGCTGGCGCAATGGGCCTCATTGAGCTCTTCCGTAGCGCTGGCCCGGAGCTCCACCTTCACCAGGAAATAGTCATAAACATCGGCGAGGGCCAGGTCTCGGAGAAGGCCTTCTGGGACAATCTCGTCCAGTATCACATATTGCCCGGCCTTGAGAGAAACGGGTTCGTTCCGGTCGGGATAAAAGGCAGGGGGTAGGTTTATCAGCCCATCTTGCCCACGAACGCGCCTATGCCGAAGGAAATCGCAACCCAGATTGCCCACAGGCCAAACACCACCGTGTAGGACATGGCGCGCCTACAACCCAGGACGCTTACCATTCCCTCCGCGACCAGGACCAAGCTCCAGAGCGAGAACAGCTCAACCTGCGAGAGCCCACCCTGAAGCTTTGAGCTCATGTCAACCAGGAGGCCCAGGTCAGTCCTGAACGGCTGACCCATAGCCAGGGTCAAGAGGCCGCCAACCCACGCGCCCACTGCGATTGCCATCTTTGACCATATCACTATCCCAAAAGCCCTCCCGAAATTGGCCTCACCGCCGGACAGGGGGACCATAAGGTGAAATATGACCGCCTGGACGAGAACCACTATCGGGACGAGGATGAGCCTGTTTATCGCTGTTGTCCCAAGCATTATTGGGAGGGTCATCCACCTTGCCGCGGCCTCGGCCTGCTCCGGCGTGAGCTGAGAGAGCCTTTCCTGGGATGCCTGGATTATGAACTCGTAGCCTCCCCACACGCCGATGAGGTTTCCTATTATTATCAGGGGGATCACTATGAGCAATCCCTGCCACCACCTTGATTTTTCCGCCAGCCGCTCAAACGCCTTCCTGGGCGAAACGATGATCTCATAGATAACCTGCATGGACAAATTTTAGCCCTGAGGCCGGCCCCCCTTCAAGTTGAAAAAGCCTCGTGTCCGTGGTTCATAATATACCCTTGAGGCTATCGGTCATAGTTCCGGTCTTCAACGAGGAAGAGAACCTCTCCAGGCTCTATGAGAGGCTTTTGCCGGTCCTGGAGGCTATAACCACAGACCACGAGATAATCCTGGTGGATGATGGCTCCCGGGATGGCTCCTGGGCCGCCATAACCTCTCTTCACGAGACCGACAGGAGGGTCAAGGGCATCCGATTTTCCAGGAACTTCGGCCACCACATAGCTCTGACCGCTGGCCTGGATTTCGCGAGCGGTGATCTGATAGCTATGATGGACGCTGACCTGCAGGACAATCCTGAGGACCTGCCTCTCCTCCTGGAAAAAATAAAAGAAGGCTATTTTCTGGTCTACGGCATCAGGAAGTCCAGGCAGGACCCGGCCCTCAAGCGTTTCACCGGTAGCCTGTTCTGGAAGTGGATAAACAGGCTCGGTGGGGTTTATATGCCCGAGAACCAGACCATGCTTCGGGTCATGCGCAAGGAGGTCGCTGATGCCATACGGGGCATGAGGGAATCCCACAGGTTCATGCACGGCCTTATGGCCTGGACGGGTTTCCCTCACGCGATCGTTGAGGTCAGGCACAGCCCCCGGACGGCTGGCCGGACAAAGTATAACCTCAGGCGCATGTTCTCGCTGGCCGTGAACGCGGTAACCAGCTTCTCGGTCCTGCCCCTAAGGCTCTCAATCTATCTCGGCCTCGGCGTTGCTTTCCTGTCCGTTGTCCTGGGGATCGCGGTGATTCTGAGGAAGATCTTCTGGGGTTACGGCGTTGTCGGATACGCGTCCATGATGGCCGCCCTGTTTTTTCTCGGCGGCGTCATTCTTACCGTGCTAGGCATAATGGGCGAATACTTGGGCAAGCTATACATACAATCCCTGGAAAGGCCCCTTTATCTCGTTATGGAGAAAACAGATGATTGAACTCACCGAGAGGCACTGGGACACCCTGCACTTCGGCAGGAAGATGGGGGGCCTGGTAATATCCGGGGATTTCAACCTGGACGAGCTTGCCAGGTTGCTTGATGAGGCCCGAGATGCTGGCTACAAGCATTTGACGGCCAGGATTCCTGGCTCCCAGCTTGGGTGGGGACAAACCCTTTCCTCAGCGGGTTTCTACCTTGCTGATGTGGGGATTACATTCGCCACGGAGATAAATGATGCGCCGGAGCCCCATTTGCCGGTTCGTCCCGCGACCCTGGACGACATCCCGGCTCTCAGGGAGATTAGTCAGGGACTCTTTCTCACGAGCAGGTTCTACCACGACCCGTTTTTTAGCCGAGAGGAGGCAGACGGGGTGTTCGCGGCCTGGGCTGAAAATAGTGTGAACGGGGGTGCCGCAGACCTTGCCATTGTAGTTGATGCAGGCGAGGGGGTCGCGGGGTATGTCACCCTCAGGCTCAAGGATGTTGGCGTGATAGTCCTTATAGGCGCGTCAAGGAAGGCCCCCCGTGGAACGGGAAACGCCTTGATGGCCGCGGCGCACAAAACCTACGCAGAACGCGGACTCACAAGGGCAGAGGTCAGAACCCAGGCATACAATTACGCGGCTGTTGGACTATACCTCAGGTGGGGCTACAGGATAGCCAGGACAGATATGACCTGGTGCAGGGCCTTGTGATCCGTGAGTGATGCGTGGGCCTCGCCTGCTTGTGGAGGCAATTCACGAATTGTTCTATTCCCCCAGGTATTTTTCCAGATCCCACTGCCTGAGGAACTCCGAAATCGTCAAGGGCACGACACGCTTGAATATCCTTGCCATCGCCACTGCCACTTCCCTTATCTCCCACTGGGCGTCCGGTCTCAGCCTCAGTGAAAGGAAGTTCATGGCTGAGCGCATGTTTATCGTCCACCAGAAGCTCGTCCTGGTCCCTGCCGGAAGGATGCACCTCGCGGCCTCCTTCCTTAACCCCGCTCTAACCAGCTCCTGATAGAGCTCAACCGAGCGCCGGATGTGGGATTCTATTTTTACCATGAGCTCGGCCGGGTCGCCCTTGCCTTTCCACTCCCTGAGGCCCATGAACTCCGGCGGGATGTGAAACTCCTGGTTCAGGTCTTCCGGTAGTTGCTTATCCGGCGAGGTGTATCTGAAACTGCGCTTGGTGTATGAGGCTATACGGTGCCTGAGTATCTGCTCCCCGATATACATGGGCACTCCGTCAAGGAGGAACCTGAATACCTGGTGCTCAAAAACGGATGTGTGGCCCATCCTTATTAGCCTGGCAAGCAATGCCGCGTCGCGCTTCTCGTCCCCCCCCTCGGATAAATAGGATATCCTGGCTATCCTTGCAGGGGTAAGGTCGTCCCCCATCATCTCGTGGAGCTCAAGCCGGCCCCCGCCGGGGAGTTTCTCAATTATGGGGAGTTCCATGAGTAAATTATTTACCAGAATAAAATAGCCGCGCCAGTCTTGATAAGTTGTGGGATCGTAAATTCAGCGAGAGCGTTTTTCTTGTCCCCGGCCTAGCAATCCCTGGGCCCAAGCGCCAAGGCCCAGGAGTGTGGCGTGGGTTTCCACAGAACACCTGGTCTTCAGCAGTGGCCGGATGACCCTGGCCATGCCCCCGGTCAGCAGGAGCCTGTAGTTATCCCAGCCCAGGAAACCGGACTGGGCACTCGCGAACCCCTCTATTGCCATGGCCGTTGACCAGAGAACTCCGGAACGCATACCCGTCTCTGTATCCCTGCCCAGGGGGCCGACCGGTTCGTTCCTCATGTCAATCGTGGGGAGGGCGCCTGTTTTTGATCCAAGACACGAGAGCGCCAGGGCCGGCCCCGGAAATATCACCCCTCCGTAAAATGTGCCATCCTCACCGATCGCGTCAACCGTGACCGCTGTCCCCGCGTCCGCGACTATCGTCCTCTGCGACAGGAAGTGTTTCACATACAGGGCGTTGGCGATCCTATCCGGACCGAGCTTTCCGGGTTCCCTGTAGAACAGGCGGATGCCAGCGTTGTCTTTGCTGAGAAACAGCGCAGACGGGAATGCCTCCTCCAGGGTTTTTCTTAGCTTGGGCACAACAGAGGATATCGCGATCCCCTCGGCCTCGGCCGCCCAACCCGAAAAATCCTTCACCGCGTCAAATCTCCCTGTCATAGGAAGGTAGAAGTCCACGAAGAGGCCGGCCTTCAGGCCCGAGTTCCCGGCATCAACCACCAGGAGCCTCATTCTGTTATCTCCATGCCCGTGAACCTGCCCACAGGTATGATAGTATCGCCAACCACGAAGCCCTCGGGACTCAAGCCCTTGAATGTTCCCTCTATGTCCCCGACCCTAACCGATTTCCCCTGGCCCAGGAGCGAAGCGTTGTAGCGGGCTATAGTTTCCTGAATCGGCAGTTCCAACAGTCCCGTGAAGGCGGATATAATATTTCTGGTGACTTCCTCAAGGGTGAAGCCCTTTCCGCCCAACTGCTTCAGGGAAACAGCGTTCAGGTCAGGCGGAAACACCTCCTGGTAGAGGTTTATCCCGAAACCCGTGACAACTTTTGCCCCCCTTTTTTCAACAAGGATACCACCGAGTTTCCTGCCGGAATGCACCAGGTCGTTCGGCGGCCAGATCATGATGGGAAATGGCAGGTATGATGTCATTGCCTGGCAGACCGCGACGGGCCCTGCGACAGCGCACGCGAATCCATCCACGCCCGTCAGACCAACCGAGAGCCAAAGCCCTCCAGGCGGGGAGTGCCACCAGGAGCCGTGTCTGCCCCTGCCCTTGGTCTGTATGTCCGCCCTTACAGCGATGGCCGTATGTTCCTCCAGGAGCCTGAAGCACTCATCCTGGGTGGATTCGGTTGTCTCAAGGTGAACAACGCGCACCCCTATATTATAAATCTCTGCTCGTTCCCGGTTCCTCCTTGCTGGCCTTATGGGAGTCTTTCCCCGGATGGTCTTGAGGGCTTGAAATCAGCGCCAGAAGACAATTTGGCCGATCAGCGTCAGGAAATCTCCGAACCTGAAGTATAGCCTTGAGTTCAGCGGTTTCAACGCCATCCGGGTGAAAGATCACGGCCTTATGAGAGTCTTTCCCCGGCTGATCTTGATACCTGAAACCAGCACCAATTACCAATCTGGCTGTTCGGGACCGAGAGTCCTGGAACCTACTGCCTATCCTTGAGTTCGGGCATTTCAACGCCATCCGGGTGAAGGATAACGCTCTTATCAAGAACAGACTTCCCGCCCGGCTTTTCCAATGGACATGGTTTTAACCTGCTTTTGTGGTCGGACCGGAAAGCCCGATTCGTTTTCGGGCAGGCACCGTGCTCTACCCCCATATAGATATTTCGCTACGCGAAAAGCCCCCGGTTTGCCGGGGGCTTGGGTTTTTCGGTGAAAACTTTACTTCGTTATGACAAGCTTGCCCGTGAGCCTGGTGTCAGAGTAGCCCAGCCTGTAGATGTAGACGCCGTCGGAAAGCCTGGAAAGGTCAAAGGCCATTGTCGCAGGACCCGCATCAAAGGTCTCGGTCCCAGCCATGACCCTCTGGCCCATGGCGTTATAGACGGAGACATTCACATCGCCCCTGGCGGGAACGAAGAACGAGAACACGGCCTTGTCCCTGGTGGGGACCGGACCCACGCTCTTAAGGACGAACGCCGCGGGCTTCCCGGTTTCCTCAACATCAACGGTGAAGCGGCCGTAGAGCCTTATGTAGGCGTCGTTGGCTTCCCTGTCCCTGTATGGGGCCCAGGTTCCGGTGTATTCCAGGAAGTTCCTTGAGAACGGGGTCATGTCGTCAATGCCACAACCCGTGGAGTCCGTCATCTGGTAGAGCGCGCCGTAGAGGGTTGTGCCGCCGGTGAAGTCCTGGTTGACCGCTACCTTCGCTGTGTAAATGGCACCGGTGGGGATGTTTATCTCGTTAGAAATAACTATGGTGTCGCCGGGCATGCCTGAGCCGTTATCGCTCAGCAGAGCAACCCTGACCCTTCCGCCACCGGTTAGGCTTGACCCAGCGTAGGCCACAACGGAGTCGCAGTGGTAGTCATAGGGCAGGGGGAAACGGGCTCCCCAGCCAGCGTCGCCGCCAGCACCGCCTATCCACCAGGTAAAGTTTATATCGCTCTGGTCGTTGTCCCAGCCCAGCCAGGGCGTGGAGTTGTCCACTATCCTGAACTCAACATTCTCCACCGTGTTGTTGCCGGGGTTCATGTCACCGGACAGGATGACCCTTCCGTTGAGGGAGAAGACGCCATTGCCTAGGGTCCGGGCATTGAACGGGTTGAAGCTCAGGGTGGCGGTGTCTCCAGGTTCAAGCGCGGGACCGTCAACCGTGTCCTCATAGACTATCGAGCCATAGAAGTTCTTTATCCTCATGATGGCCTGGAATGAGGAGAGGGGCTGATTTCCGAAGTTCTTGGCCCTCATGAGGGGTATGTTGACGGTGTCAGGCCAGTAGTGGAGGAAGAACCCAAGGTGATCCTCATGCCAGAGCATGTCAATGCCCACATCATTGACCTGGTAGTTTGAGGTGTCCGGGCGCCTGTAGAGCACAGCCAGGCCGTTAAAAGGCATGTTGCCCGCGGGCACATTGTCCCTGAGGAACTGCAGGCCAACATTTCCCGTGACATCCTCAATTCCAATGGCGGAGTGGATTCCCTGGCCGCCGTTGTCAAAGTCGCCGTTCTGGGGGCCATACTGGACCAGGATGTGGCCATTGTTGGAGGCATCCAGGAAGAGGATAACCTGCGCGCTGTGGTAGGATGAGGGGTCGTTCCACTCCGGGACGCTGTCAACCTGGATTATCGCTGTGTCGTTACCGTTGGTCCAGAAGTAGGCCTTGCCGCCTATGGTGAAGTCAAGGTCAGCGCCCATGAAGACGATGAGGTCATTGGGAGCCATCGGGCTTGGTATCAGGGAGTTGTTTCCGGGGTGATACATGCCGGTGGGCGCGGACAGTCCAAGCGCGCCGTTGAACTGGAACCATATTTTGTTCGTGGTATACCAGTAGTAGGGGAAGTAAAAGCCCAGGCTAAAGGGGCCAACAAAGCCGTCGTCTCCAAGGTTCGTTATCTCTGTCCCTATATCCGATATGTCTATCCAGTTGAAGCTCGGGCCGCCTGGCTCCCTGCTGTCTATCCATGTATAGCCGTATGCGTCCGGGCCGCCGGTGGATGTGATGCCCGCATCCGAGTTGTCGTGTCTGGCGTTAGAGCTCTGCGCGGCCATTGCCGCCGCGGCCAGAACCGCAACGCCCGTGAGCAGTTTCTTCATATTAGAAACCTCCTTCGTTCAGGTTCGGGACAAATTTTAATACCCGGCCATGGGCCGGATCAACCCCTTCTGGAACAAGATTATTGCCTCTGAGAGAGTGGCTTCAGGACACCAGCGGAGACAGCGACTCCTCCCTTTTTCCGTCCTGAGCCCAAGGATGTAGACGCCCGGAGAGAGCCCCCGTCCCCAATCAATTATGCTTTTTCCCGGCTCAAGGTTCCAGGACTTTAATGCGCGCCCGGCCGGGTCATAGAGCGAGAGGGTTCCCCTTTCATCAGTCATGACCTCGGCTTTTTGGCCATACACTATGATTTGGGGGCCAGAGCCATGGCCCGGGCCCTCCTCTGCCTCCAATGGGGGGCACCCCCTGTGCGCGTAGAATAGGTCCTCAGGGTTTTCCCTGTGATAGGCTATCCTGGGACAATCATCAGAGCCTATTCGGAGGGCGCGATCAGTGCCATTATAGCCTGCCCGCAATCCGGAGCCATCAACAATCTCAATATTCCAGCTTGAGCCGTTCCAGAAAGCGTATTTGAGGTCGCCGTTGGTGCTATTATAATAAGATATATGCGGCATACCACGCGAATCAAGGGCTATGGAGGTAGGGACTCCCCCTATCCATACATCAACAATTTGTATTACCCAACTTGAGCTGTTCCAGAAGGCGTATTTGACCCTACCGTAGCCGCCCTCATAATAAGATATGTGCGGATGATTATGCGAATCAAGAGCTATAGAGGTATACAGCCCCACATTTCCGAGTATATCCACGGTCTGTTTTACCCAGGTTAAACCGTTCCAGAACGCGTATTTGAGGTCGTATCCGCCCCAATCATAATAATAAGATATATGAGGCCTATCACGCGAGTCAATTGCTATGGAGGTATACAGCCCCACATCTCCAGCCGCATCAACAGTCTGTATTACCCAGCTTGAGCCGTTCCAGAAAGCGTATTTGAGGTCGTAGTTAGGGTGGGCATCATGATAAGATATGTGCGGCCTGTCCTGAGAATCAAGGGCTATGGAGGTATGCCGACCCACATCTCCGGCCGTATCAACAGCCTGTATTACCCAACCTGAGCCGTTCCAGAAGGCGTATTTGAGATCATAGGAAGGAGATTCGCTCCCATAGGCTATGTGCGGCCTGTCCCTGGAATCAAGGGCAAGGGAGGGATACCAACCAATGTAGCCCGCGGTGTCCACGGGCATCAAACTCCACCCTGCAAGCAAGGCTATCGCCAGCATAGCTCACTCTCCTTATCGCGGGTATTTTCAAGCTCCGGGTCAAGCTCGCACAAGCGCGGGGATCAGGCTCCCCTTCTCAGCCTCAGCGCGAAAACCGTTCTCTCACCCGGCACGCTGAGGACGAGTCTCACCTTTCCCTTGTGAATATCCTCAATTATCCTTTTTACCAGAAGAAGCCCAACCCCCCACCCGCGCTCCTTTGTTGAGTATGAGCGCCTGAAAAGCAATTTTTGTTTTTCCTTTGGAATGCCCCTGCCGTTGTCTTCCATCTCAACCACGCACCATTTCGGTTCCTCCCTCATCCGTATTATGACGCGCGCTCCGTCATTCCTCCTCGCTTCCCAGGCGTTCTTCAGGAATATCTCAAAAACCCATGATAAAAGTTCCGAATCACCCCTTACCTGACACTCTCCTTCTGCTATAACCTCGGCCGTTATGTCCCTGAGGAACCTGGCCCTGGCTTCCGCTATTGCGCCCTCGGCCAGCTTTGGCAGGAGAACGGGTTCTAACTGCGGTGGTCCACCGATCTTTGAGAATCTCCTCAGGATTGACCTCATGCGCTCAAGGTCTGATTCCAGGCCAGCCGCAACCGCGGGATCAATCCCCTGGCTCTTTTTGAGGATCTCAAGCCATCCCATTGATGACGAGACCGGAGTCCCCAGCTGGTGCGCCAGGCCTTTCGCGAACGAGGCCCAGAAGGCCGCGGCCTGGTATGTGTGGACGGACCTGGCGGCCCAGAGCAAGCCCAGGAAGGCCAGGAGCCCCAGGAGGGGCAATATTACCTGAAGGAGGCGTAGGTAGGCCAGGCTAGCGGGCTGGCCGAAATAAACATAACCCAGCACCACGCCTCCGCCAGCTGATATGGGAAATGGTTCGTTCTGGCCCTTCAGTCTGTCCCTCGCGGAAAGGATCTTCCGGTAATCCGGGTCATTCCCCAGCTTCTGCGGCTCCGCCAGCTCCTCCGGAGTGAACCTGTCTGGGTCAACGCCAACCTTTTTCCACGCCCTTGGGTTGCCGTCCTGGTCCGTTATGACCATGGGGAAGTCAACCTTCGCTATGATTTCCTTCATTATCCCGGCTATCTCTTCCTCGGATATGATTGACAGGAAGAGACTGCTCATCAGCTTGGCCAGGAGCATTGAGGTCGTTCTGACCTCTTCCTGGGCACGGCCTATAGCGGGTTGCGTTACCCCTATGGTGGCCGCGGTCAGGACGGCCAGGAAGGCCAGTCCAAATGGCAGAGCCCTGTTCACAGGAAACCCATCCTGTTGAGGGTTCTCCTCAGATTGCCGACAGGCCTGGCATCCACGCCCTCCGGAACCCTCTGGTTTCCGGTCAGGATGCACTTCTTTCCGAAGAGGAACGCGAATCCGGTCAGGACAGTCCCCGCACCAGTATAGAAATCAGACAGCATAAGGAGCATCAGGGTTTCATCCGCCGGCGCGGAGGAGGGCCCCACGAACATCACCTCTGTCCCGTAAATCTCCCGGAGGGCCTGTTCCATCTTGGGGTCCTTTGTATCAAGGAACACCCGCAATCTTCCCCTGTAATAACCGGATCGCTCAAGGTATTTCTCTGCCCTGGAAAGCGCGGTGGGGATTCGCCAATCACTGTCTGTCGGGGTGATTCCCATGCATGCGAGCGCCCCCTGCCTTGCTTTCAGCGGGTCTTCGGATGCTGTTTTGAGAATAACATTGAATGACGAGTTCATCGGGTTGGCGGTGATGCCGATGGTCAACCCCTTTGGCATGACCCTCGTCTCCGGCGGCAGAGACAGATCAATGGCTATTTTTGGCGAGATGCTGTCGTCCCCGCGCAGGTATACGCTCACGAATTCCCTCGCGGCCTCGGGAACGAAAACCCGGTGCCTGGGGAAAACTTTGGCCAGGGACATTGCCGCGGGCAGGGCCAGGGCCGTATCCGTTTCCGGCAGGAAGATGCCAATAGCCTCGTCCGGTTCAATCCATCTCAATACAGTTCCTCCCTCCTGTCCTCCCAGCAGGGGAGGTTAGCCCTGGCCTCGTCAATCGCTGAAAGATCAACATCCGCCCATGCCACGCCCTCGCCGTCCCCCATTGCTATAACCGGCTCTCCGGTCGGGTCGTATATGCCAGACCTTCCCCCGAAAAACACCTTCTCGCCTCCCCACCGGTTGCACGCTACCAGAAAGACCTGGTTCTCAGCCGCTCTCGTCCTGCACATGTTTTCCCACGCTTTTGCCCTGACGAGCGGCCACTCCGCGGGGACCAGTATCATTCTCGCTCCCTGTCCAGCCAATTTTCTGACTATCTCAGGAAACCTGAGCTCATAGCAAACGAGCGCCCCCATGCGGCCGAATTCCGTATCAAATGCCCTGATCTCGTTTCCCGGCGAGAACATCCTGTGTTCGTCCATGGGCCTGAAGAGGTGGGTCTTTGCCTGCGCGTGGACCGGGTTGCCCTGCCTGTCCAGGATCACGAATGTGTTGTAGTAATTGCCGTCTTTCTCAAGGATCAGTGTTCCTGATACCCATGACGAGAGGCCCTTCGCGAGCTCGCACAGAAACGGGATGACCTCCTGTTCCGAGGCTTTTGCCTCTGCCCTTATGTCCGAAAACCCGTATCCTGAGGCGAAAAGTTCGGGCAGGAGAACGAGATCCGGTTTATCCAGGCAATTCGCCAGCTGAACTATTCGCCTCAGCCCGCGCTCCCTGGGCCTTATGACATTGTGTTGGACCAAACCTATCCTCACCCACATAGGATATAGCAGGCCGATGGCTGGGGGCAATTAGGGAGCCGGGGCCCTCGCGCTCCCGCAGAGGGATAACCCCCAAGGGCCCATCATATCCCAGGGTAGCGGGGGGTCTTTGCGCCCCCCAGAAGGCCCCTGGTGCAGAGACCAGGGGCTACCCAGCTATGGAAAAGACCAAGGGCTACCCTGATTTTGTTTTTAACCAGAGAACCAGGAACCGACAACTAATAGCTCAGGCACCCTCCCATGTCCATGCCCCCCGTGCTTATCCCTCCCCCGCAACAGCCGGGTGAGGCAGATGAGTGCCAGGTGAGGCCCAGGGATATGTGGATGCCCTGTGGATAATCATCGGTGAGGGGGTTCTTGCCGAAGAGGTAGCCGTATTTGACCTCAAAGAACGGCCTGAAGTCGTATTCCCGGAGAAAGACCGCGCCAGCGCCAACATAGGCGCCCCAGCCGTATATGTGCGCGGTGCCCACCTCAACATAATCGCCGTAGTAGGGGTCGTGGATGAGCTGGGTATCCGGCACATTCACCAGATTCAACCCGCCGCCAAAGCCCACATATGGGGAGACCGTTGAGATCCCCATTGGTAGCCAGTTCAGGGATATTATTGACAGGGGCATCTGGACGATGTCGCTCCCGCCATATATGCCCGTGGCCCACTGGCCCATGAAATACGGGGTCTCGTAGTTGAAGGTTAGCATCCCGCCGTAGATGAGGCCGATATCCTGGCCATAACTGCTCATCAGGGGAGTGATTGAGCCGAATGTCGCGCCCACGGATGTGTAGCTCTGGCGCTTCGGGCGCATCCCTGTTTCTTCAAGTATGGCCTTTGCCGCGAGTTCCTGGGGTTTCTTGCCCGTCTTGAGGCTCAGGCAGAGCATGTCTATGGCAAAGCCCATCTCCTCGTATGAGGCTACCTGGTATTTCTCGTCAAACACGGACTGGCCCGTGGCAAGGCGCTCTATCCTTACCCGTATGGAGATCTGGTTACCCAGCTGGGTCGCTGATCCCTTTGCCACGAACTCCACGCCCATGCCCTGGAGGGCCTTCTTGTCCTTTTCCTCGGTCTTTATGATGTTGTATCCCGCTACACTCGCCAGTGAACCTCTGAGTAATTCAGCCGCGACCGGTGCAAGGGATGTGTCCGCGCCTATGACCTGGAATTCCTCAACCACGATGTTGCTCGGTGAAAACAGAGCTAGTGCTATCGCGATCATCTCAGAACCCTCCCGTCTGGTATGAGAAGCCTATGGATGGAGTAAGGCCGCTGGGTTTTTCCCCGCCCAGCAGGAAAGCGTAGCGGACATCCACCACGAGCCTCACCTCGTATGTCCGGAAGAATATCATTCCAGCGCCCGGCTCAAAGATCCACCCGTGGGAGTTCTCCAGAGTGTCCTGGCCCCACGAGTTCAGGAACGCGAATCCCGCGCCCATTCCTATGTATGGCGAGAAGTCAGACATGCCCATGGGTATGTAGTTGGCCTTAAGGCTGGCTATGTTCCACAGGAGGGCGTTATCGCTCACATAAAGCCCTGTCCCGAGCTGGAACGAGGCCCTCGGTATCTCAAAGTTCGCGCTGATGGCGCCGCCGTTCAGGGGAGCCTTGTCTGACAGCCCGGCAAAGGGGATCAGTGAGCCCATTGTCAGGCTTGTTGTAACATAGGAGCTCTTCGCGCCGGTTATGCCCTTCTCGGAGAGCCTCTTCTCCTCAAGGACGACCCTTGCCTTCTGGCCTGTTTTCGTAGCCTTCGCTATGGCCTCCAGGCCCTCGGAAATCTCGTCCTCGGACCCCAGGCTCAGCTTGTCCTGGTATACCACGGAACCATCTGTTCTGAGCAGTGAGCACCACAGCACTACACCCTTGCCCATCCGAGTCAGGGAGCCGGTGAAGAGCATTTCGGCCCCAGCCTCCTCCGCGCGGATGAGCGCGCCGTAGCGGTCAGCCTCGCTTATGCCCTCTACCTGGATTATGGAATACCCCTCGGAAGCGAGAGCTCCCCCGGCCAGCTCGGTTGTGGCTCTGGCAGTTGCCTCGTCCAGACCAACTGCCTGGAAGCTGGCCACCGCGACGCGCTGGGCCGCCAGGGGCATGGCCACTACGATCATGGAGATAAATAATCTCATGCTTTCCTCCCAAAAAGATGTTCAGGAAAATTATAAAGCAAGCGGCCGCCGGAAATCTGCATTTCAACCGGATCGTGATCCCAACCCGGAGGTTTCCTGTTTTTTAGGAAACAAAAGCCACCCACGGGGGGCGGCTCGGTTTATCAAAGGTCTATGGCTTACTTCACATCGTAGCTCTTCAGTTCTGAGCCAGTTGACTCATCCGGGGGATTGGTCATCTTCACGAGCCCGGTTCCAAGGGCACAGTAGAGCCAGCCTATGGTGTCCTGTTGAACCTCCCAGGAACCAACGCTGGAAACCCAGGCGCTGTCAATAACAGTCATGAAAGATTTGTATGTGCCGTTGAAAGTGCCTGCTGGAACCGTTACATCCGCCTGACCGACGATACTCCCGTTGAACCGCATGATGAGTGTGTCATCTGTTCCATCGGGCTCAATGTCGGTTATCTCTATGATTCTGGTGAACCAGCTGTCTCCAACCGCGGGGTTCTTCTTGAAATACTTGATCTCCATCGTGTCCATCCAGACCATGCCAACCGTGAAGTAGTCGCCGTCGTAGAAGAACCAGATGGTATCGGCGTAGAGGAATCTTGAGAGCTAGCCAAATCCCTTGTCGCTTCCGGTTTCTACGACCCTGTATGCCTCAGGATGAGAACCGAATGCCTCCTGCGCAACTATGCTGTCCTTGAACCACTGCGTGGTATCCGCTATGTCCTGATAGAGCCACCAGTTTCCCACCGAAAGAGGTATGGGATCCGGAGGTGGCGTCCCCTCGTCCTTGCCACCGCATGACAGGGTAAGGAGGATTCCCGTTATTCCTGTTATGTATAGGAGCTTCTTCATAGTAACCTCCTTAAGGGCCGATGGTTATTATTTAAAGAAGCTTCACATTGCGGTTCAATCCCGCGCGCCCCTTGCTCCGCTGATCAGGAATTATGAAATACTGCGTTCCTCGCCTTTTTCACTGCTTAATCACAGGCGGCCTTCCAGGCCTGCGGACAAGGTGCGTTTTGAACCAGATTTTCAGATACTCCATCTCTTCATCCTTGAACTGAACATCCGACGCGACAAGCAGGGCGAGTAGACGGAGGGTTACCTCCTCTTTATTTTCGATCTTGAGTCCCCTCGCAGAGAGGAACCTGAGAGTTGTGTATATTGCCATACGCTTGTTGCCGTCACTGAAAGGGTGATCCTTTATCATGGAGCGAAACAACACGGCGGCCTTCTCGTGAATTTCAGGCATCAATTCCTGACCACTGAATGTGTGAAGTGGAGCCGCTAAGGCCGATTCAAGCCTGCTCCTCTGAGCGGTGACCCCAAACCCCTCAACGGCCATTTTGATGACCTCGTCCGGATCAACACAAAACCTTCTCAATACTTCTCCAGGAACCTGTAGGTCTCTATTTCTTCAAGTATGTCAGGCCAATATCCGGCATAAGCGCCCTCAATGAAACGCGGCTCTGCAAGAAGCTCTCGGACAGAGTAATAAGCGTAGGTGAAGAGTCCCGCACCTCTACTAGTAAGAGCCTGCAATAGTTCCTGTTTCCCTTCCTTGTTTAGCTGCCGGATCAGCCTTTCATGGATGCCCAGGAACCTGAGGTTCGCGGGAAGCCCCCCTGTTTCATCTATTCGCCAATAGAGAAATTCTGCGCGTGCCCATGGGGAAACGACCCAAGCCGCGGCCACGGGCCATCTGCTTTGATCAGGCCCCTCCTCCGTAATCATTGTCACAACCCAGTCCCTACGATACCTGTAAAACTCAAACGCCGAACGCTTTCTTCCCTTGGGAGACCCCTGGATGTGCAGGAAACCCCGAAGAAAAGAACCGATCGTCCACAATAACTTATCCACGCACACATTATCAGGCAGTCGACTATCTAGATTCAACAGCTTGATCCAGCACCGAAATTTTTCGGGAATCCCAGCTGGCCTTGAGGTTCGCTTGGGTAACCGACGGGATAATCTCTTTCTCCGGCTCCTACATGAGCTTTAAAATTTCACCCTAGAGGAGACTCCCATGAGAAAAACATGGCTGGTTTTTGGTATTCTCGCGGTCCTGGCCTGTGGCAAGAAGGAAAAGCCCCAGCCGGAGCCGGAGGGAAAGGTTCTCAAGCAGATAGGAGACATCAAGATAACCGAGGAAGACCTCTCGTCGCAACTGCCGAACATTGAGGGTTTTACCATGACCCAAGGGGACACGGCGGCCCTCCTGGATGGCATGGAAAAGATAGCGATATTCTGCCTCGCGGCGAAGGACGAGGGCCTGGATAAGGACCCGAAGGTTGCCAGGAGGGCGGAGTGGGCTGAAAGGGCTATCCTGGCTGATGAGTTCCTGAGGAGGCGCCTTGAGAAGCTTGAGGTTACTGACGCGGATATTGCCAACTATGTGAAGGAGCACCAGGACGATTTCGGGAGGGAGGTGAGCCTGGTTGAGGTAGCCTTTCAGGACCCGGCCATGGCCGACACCATAAAGAAGTTGCTCATTGACGGCTCCTACGCCGCGGCCAAGATGCTGGAGTATTTCGCGCAAAAGGGCGCTCTTATGATGAATCCGATAGGCTATGTGAACGCCGCGGCATTGCGTTTCAACATGCCTCCGGATGCCGCGGAGGCAGTCCGGAGGGCAAAGAGGGGGGACATACTTGGGCCCTATTCCGCGAGCGGTCTCAGCATCCTGATAATGGTGGTTGACATAAGAAAGGCCACGCCTGATATGACAAAGATAGAACCCGTCCTGAAACAGGCTCTTACCGCGGAAAGACAGCAGGCCACCGTGGATTCCCTCTACAACGACCTGAAGGCAAAATACGCATCCCCCGCGAGCGCGCAGGGCCAGAAGGGAGGAAAGTGATATGATCTGGATGCTAGCCCTTTTCTCACAGGCGACCGGCATGACCGGGGGCGCGACCCTTACTGGCCAGGAGGAACTCCTTAACCAGGTCGTGGCCGTTGTTGGCACCAGACCCATAACCCTGGCTGAACTGGAGAGGGTGTTCATGGTATACGCGGCCCAGCTCCCCCCCGGCATCAACGAGGACGCGGCCCGGAAGCGCATCCTTGAGGAGCTAGTCAACCAGAAGCTCCTTTACATAGAAGCTAAGGCCGACACATCCATCAAGGTTACACAGGAAGAGATTAATCAGGCGATAAGTCAGCAGATGGATGCCCTGAAGAAGCAAATGGGCGCGGAGGAATTCGCCAGACAGCTTGCCGCGGAGGGAATGACAGAGGAACAGCTCCGGTCTGCTGTCCGCGAGAATGTTGAGACCTCCCTTTACATCCAGAAGCTGGTTGACCTCCGAATAAAGCCGAACATAGTCATAACCCAGGACGAGGCCAGGAAATTCTACGACGAGAAAAAGGACAGCATAGCTGTTGAGCCGGCGTCATACCGGCTCTCGCACATACTCATAAGGATAGTGCCCTCCGGCCCAGCCGAGCAGGAGGCATACTCCAAGGCCAAAAGCCTTTACAAGCAGATAGTCGCTGGCGCGGATTTCGCTGAGATGGCATCCCGCTACTCGGACGACCGGCAGACAGCGAGCCAGGGTGGACAGCTGGGGTGGTTCCCGAAGGATTACCTCACTCCGGAAATCGTCAAGGAGCTTAATAACCTCAGGCCCGGCGAGGTGTCCAAGCCGCTCAGGGGCGAAACCGGCTACCACATATTCCAGCTCCTGGACAGGAGGCAGGACGCTTATTTCCTCAGGCATATCCTGGTCAATGTGATACCAGAGAGATCCGATTCCTCCAAGGCAGTGTCCAAGGCCAACAGGGTGATAAACCTGGCCAAATCCGGCAAGAGCTTTTCCGAGCTCGCCAAGATATATTCGGACGACCCCACCACGAAGGAGCTTGGCGGAGATCTGGGCTGGATTCCAGAGAACATTATGACGCCGGAGATGGTTACCGTGATCAAGGACGCGAAGGTCGGAGATATCGTTGGCCCGGTCCCTACTCCCTTCGGTTACAGCATAATGAAGGTTTCGGATAGGAAGGACAGGGTGCTCCATCCCTACGAGGAGATGGCCGATGTGGTTAAGAACTACCTCTACCAGGTGAGGGTCCAGGAAGAGCTGGACAAGCTCCTGGAAAGGATCAAACAGCGTGTCTATGTTGAGATAAGGCTTTAGGGTCAGTTAAATCCCGGCCGCTCGTGTTCGTTACGATGTGAGGATGTGATGAAAAAGGGTCCCGTGAAACCCTCCATGGATCAGATGCTCATGGGCATGGCCCTGGTTGCGGCGTTCAGGTCAAATTGCCGCCGCGCGTTCGTCGGAGCGGTCGCGACCATAGACAACCGCGTGAAATCCATAGGCTACGCTGGTTCTCCCCCGGGCGAGCCGGAGTGTCTTGATGTCGGTTGCGAGCTTGGCCCAGAGGGCGGTTGTGTAAGGACAATACACGCGGAGGCCAACGCGATAGCCTGGGCCGCGAAGGAAGGCTCGTCCCTGCGCGGCGCCACCATCTATACGACAATGTCCCCGTGCGTTACCTGTGCCCGGCTCATCCTCCAGGCCGGGATAGTCCGGGTCGTTTATCACTGCGAGTATCGCGATACCTCAGGAATTGATTTCCTTCGCTCTCACGGCATCCGGGTTGATCACCTGACAGACCTGGGTGTGTATCAGATGCTCGCGGACGCGCTCGCCGAAAGAATAGAGGAGTGGCGGAGGATAAATGTGGAGGACTGATCGCGTTTCGTTAGCAGACAACTGGCAACTGGCATCTGTCAGATGATATAATATCCCTGTGCGCATAGCCTTTCCCCTCATGTCCTTGAGACACCATGGCGGGGTCAGGGTCATAGTTGATTTCGCGAATCACCTGGCCGCCAATGGGCACGAGGTTCACCTTTTTGTCCCACGGAACCAGTTCATTCCCTTATACCCGATATCCGAGGATGTCCGGGTTCATCTTCTCAGGAACTCCAACGAGGAAGGGGTTTTCTCTCGCCTGAAAACCCTCTATGACCTCGTGAGGGCCATGTCCTTGTTCCAGATTGATGTTGTCGTGGCGAACTTTTTCCCCACGGCTTACGCATCATACCTGATGAGGGCCAGAGCAAAGGTGGTCTACCTGGTTCAGGATGTCCCAGCGTTTTACGGACGCGTCTCGCCCATGGGTTTTCTCCTGCGTCTGTCCATGTCTTTTCCATACCCTAAGGCGGCCATTTCCAAGTATATCGCTGAGACACTCAACGCGCCAGCGGAAATAATAAGCCTGGGCGTTTCAGAGGCCTTTTACCCGGAACCGGATCCAAAACTCCTGTCGGAGAAACAGCACCCTGCCGTCCTCTACTTTCCCAGAAAGCAGATATACAAGGGCATGGAGTATTTCATGGAGGCGGTCAGGATTTTGGCCCGTCGCGGCCTGCGCTTTGAGGTCTGGCTTGTCACCCAGGAGGAGGAATCCCTGAACCCCTTTGAGAACATGGAGATCCCGTGTCTCCTGATGGATGGCGAGAATGACGAGAAATTGAGAAGACTCTATTCCTCCGCCGATATTTTCGTGTCGTCCTCGGTTGCTGAGGGGTTCAGCCTTCCGCCCCTGGAGGCCATGGCCTGCGGGACACCCGTGGTGATGACCGAGTGCGGTGGCGCGTGGGACTACATAGAGCCCGATGTCAACGCCGTGGTCGTCCCGGCGAGAGACCCACTTGCCCTCGCGCTTGGCATAGAAAGGGTCATGGGAGACCCTGACCTCTCCGAGAGGCTCATAAAAGCTGGCCTTGAAACTGCCGGGATATTCACCGCGAGCCGGACCGCGGAGCGCTTTCAGGATTTCCTGCTAAGGGCATGTTCAGATTGATTCCCCGGCGCGCTCAAAAGATTTTCTGATTCGTTGTTTTAAATTGACCCGTGGGCGCGCCGTGCCTTATCATTTGTATTCTGCCGGAGGCAGGTTATGGTTTTCTGTTTTTATTTTTTGCTTATTGCCCAGATAGGCCTGGGAGGCTCAGGCGGATTCGGGACCGCGTCCGATTCCCTCTACATCAGGATAGAAAAGGCCTGGCCATTCTCCTTCACCCCATCGGTCGCCACTGACGGCAAAAAAGCATACGCGGCCACCAGGGAGGGAGTCTACGCCGTGTCTCGCGACGCGGCTGAAGCCACCCTCCTGCCCACCGCTTTTCCCGTGAAAGCGGTCAGGTGCTATGGTGGGTTTGTTTACGCAATACTGGAGGGACGTCAGGGCCTGAGTATCTTTAAGGGTGAAGAAAAGGGAACATACCCATCGGACGCCAACTGCATTGATATGGCTTTTTCGGGGTCATTCGGTTTCATAGCCGCTGGGGAAGAGGGCATGATAGTCGTTTCCCTGGCAGACCCCCTTTTCCCGCAGGATGTCGCTTATTTTGATACCCCTGGCTACGCGCAGGCCATTGATGTTTCCGGCAACTACGCCGTGATAGCCGATGGCGAGACCGGCGTCATCCTGGTGGACATTTCCAACCCGAAAGACCCGAAGCCCGTCAACAAATACGACACAAAAGGCCTCGCTTCCGGCGTTTCCATTGGCGGGAAATATGTCTTCGTCGCTGACGGAAAGGAAGGCCTGGTTATCCTTGATTTCAGCAAGGAGAACCCCCTGGTTGGCACCTTCAAGACAACCGGATTCTCAAAAGCGGTAAGGTTCTCCGGGAAATACGCCTACATAGCCGATGGCAACGCCGGGCTGAGGATAATTGATGTATCTGATCTGGCGAACCCCATAGAAAGGGCATATTACAACACCGCGGGTTTCACCTCTGACATTGCCCTCTCGCTCCCGATGGTATATGTGGCTGACGGCCAGTATGGGCTTCTGATAATGGAGAACATGCTCCTCAAGCACTTCAAATGATCAAAATAGGTGAGGCTGGCGAGAGGATCCGGTGGGGAGACCTGGAAGTCATTGTTGCCAGGGATGGCGAACGCTGGCGCGCCACGGGTTCAGTTGAGTGCTTCATACCCTTTGATCCTACCGGGGAAGATGTTCTTCTTTTACCCGTTCTGCCAGATGAAAGATACTACATTGATGTTGACCCACCGATAGCGCTGGCGCCTGGCTCGGAGGTTAGCCTCGCCGCGACTCTGCCCGTTGGCGTGGAGATTTTCACAGGAAGGGTCAGGATTGGCGAGTTCGTCCCCCGGCTTAAAAGGACATATATCGGCCCGCCAACCGATGGCGTTTTCGCTGTCCATATTCGCCTCGGCGAATCCTACGAGCCCGGCATGATCCTGAACCTCACGGTCCTCAATCACGCGAAGGAGACCCTGTTTTTTGACGAGCTCAAGCTTTCTCCCTGGCTTCTTTCTGTCTTTGAACATGATGGTGCCTGGATAACCGAACGCCTGGTTGTTTCCATGGGCCCGGAGGAAATGGATGTCAGACACACGGATTTTGGGCAGGGCCAGATGATCATCAGGGGCAGGAGGGAGAACGAGATAAACAAGCGTTTCAAGAAATTCGTTAAAAGGTTGAAGGATGCCATTTAGCGGTGATCTGCTCCTTAGAATAGCCCTGGCAGTTGGCACGGGAGGCGGGATCGCGCTGGCCGGCTGGTTTGCCGGGAGGCTCATAAGAAAGCACATGGGTGCTGGTTCCCTTCTTTATTCCAGGACGGTTTTCGTTTTGGGCCTGGTCTTGGGCGTTTTCTTCGCGGTGATGAGTCTCGGCTTCAGCTGGAAGGGCGCTCTGGCCACGGCGGGCATTACGGGAACCGTCCTCGCCCTCCTGATAACATTCGTGGCGCAGACCTCCATATCAAACTTCCTGTCAGGATACTTCCTTCTCTTGGACAAGTCTTTCAAGGAGGGCGATGTGATTGAGATAAAGGACACTGTCGGGATCGTGCTTGAGATAGGCTTCCTGTCGGTCAAGCTCCGGACATTTGACAACATAATGGTCAGGATACCCAACACCGAGGTCCTGAACTCGTTGATAAAAAACCTCTCGGCTTACCCGATCCGCAGGATAGAGACAACGGTCGGCATATCATACAGGAATGACCCTGAGAAAGCGATAAAGGCCATTAGGGATGCCCTGTCCGACGAGCCACTTTTCCTGGCGAACCCGGAACCAGTCGTCATAGCGAGGAGTTTTGGTGAGCACTCCGTCCAGATCAGGGTGATGGCCTGGATAGACATGAAAGATTTCTTTGAGGCCAATTCGCGGCTGGTCACCCTGGTAAAAGAAACCCTTGAATCCGCAGGGGTGGAGATTCCCCTTCCGCAGGTTGTGGTGCACCGTGAAGATTAAGGTTGCTGGTAGGCTTCTTGAGGTGCCGGCGGATGCCAGGCCCACGCAGGCCCATGTCAGGCGTTCCCTCTTTGACAGGCTCGGTGGAGCTGTTTCTGGGACAAGGCTTATAGAGCTGTTTGCTGGATCCGGCTCGGTTGGGATAGAGGCACTCCTCAGGGGCGCGGATTTCGTCCTGTTCGTTGAAAAAACCAGGACTGGCGCGCTGGCCATAGCCGAAAACCTCAGAAAGCTTGGCCTTTCCGAAAGAACCAGGGTTCTAAGACGGGATGTCTCATCTGCACTGCGCGAGCTCGGAAGACATGGCGAGTCTTTTGACTGGGGATTCGCTGATCCGCCCTATGATTTCGGGGGCCTCGCGCGGAGTCTTTCGGAATTGCACAGCGTTATCATCCCTGGTGGTCTTTTCATACTTGAGACAAGGCAGGGAGAGGTCATGCCCGATCTTCCGGGCTTTGAACAAGAAGACGAGTGGAGAATGAGAGATGTCAGTATGGGAATTTACCGCCGTCTATCCAGGGAGCTTTGACCCGATAACCCTCGGCCACATGGACATAGCCCGGAGGGCCGCGAAGGTCTTCCCGAAAGTAATCGTGGCTGTTTCCGAGGCTAAGCACAAGGCCTGTCACTTTTCGCTCGGGGACAGGCTCTTTTTCGCGCAGGAATCCCTTTCCGACATCCCGAACGTGGAGGTTACCTCTTTCCAGGGACTCCTGACGGATTTCGTGAATCGCGTGGGCGCGAGGGCCATAATAAGGGGCCTGAGGGCCGTGTCTGACTTTGAGTATGAGTTCAAGATGGCGTGGATGAACCGCCGGCTCGCCGAGGATGTTGAGACCATATTCCTAATCCCATCCGAGGAGTTCGCTTATCTCTCATCCAGCCTGGTGAAGGAAATAGCCGCGATGGGCGGGGATGTCTCCTCAATGGTTCCAGAGGTGGTAGCTAGAAAGTTGAAGGAGATTCCGCTATGACGGGTAATCTTTCGTTGATTTTTCTGATTGCACAGGCCTGGCTTTCCTATCCCCGGCTAGCGAGGCCGGCCCTTGCCATTCCAGGAGACACCATACGGGTCGCCTTCAAGACATCTGGCGCGCCATCTCCGCTTTATCTGACGCTTCTTTCCGAATTCGGGAACATCCCCCTGGCCCACGATGATCCCCAGGCACAGGATACCCTTTATGTCGCTAACGCTTTCGTCCCCCCTGGTTCAGAGCACGGCATTTATTCCCTGGTCATCAATCTGCCCTCTGGTTCGGACACCCAACCGAACGCGGTGGTGATCTACGGGGCCTGGCGGGACACGGTCCGGTTCCTGCAATTCACGGACATGCACATCGGGAACTCGGCCCGGGAGAGCCAGAACTGCGCCCGGGCGGTCAGGGAGGCGAACCTGATTAACCCCGATTTCGTCATAATAACCGGGGACATAGCGGAAAAGGGCCAGGTTGGTGATTCTCCAGGATGGTATCGGGAATTCCTTGAGATAGCCTCGGAGCTTCGCGTTCCGACCTTCGTTGTCTCCGGCAACCACGACTGGTATAACTGGATGTATGTGGGAAACGAGGAAACCAATTACCTGCAGATCGTCAACCCTTACCCGGATTATTCATTCAGCTATGGCTCGCTCCTGCACATGGTCTGCCTTGACACCGGGCCGGACAACATCTACTTTGACTTTGACTCATACTGCTACGGGTTCACCCAGGACCAACTCTCCCGGATAAGCCAGGAGCTATCACTGCACCAGAATTATCCCCTTCTCTTCGCCATGATGCACGGCCCGGTGATTGACAGGGATGACAACGATGATTCCAACAAGAACGGCAACGCGCAGTTCATCGCGCTTTCCGAGACATACGGGCTTGACATGGCAATAGCGGGCCACACCCACGAGGACAGGCTGTTTCTCTCCGATGGGACATGGGTCCAGGGTCAGCTCCCCGATTCCCTTCCCGGCGTTCCCCTCTTTACCCAGGCCACGACCACCTGCAAGGCTGATCCCGGCTCGGCCGGATACAGGTTCATAGCCGGGGATCCTTTCGGCCTCATTGATTTCACCGAGGGCGGCTCGGCCGATCGCTCCCTGAGGCTCTACAACCTTGAGGAAGCATATTACTACAACCTGGATAGCACATCCTGCGCCATCGTGATAACCAACACCAACAGCCGATCTTTTCACGATGGAAGGGTCTGGCCACGGATGAGGCCCGGCAACCAATACCAAGTCTCCGGCCCCGGATACCTGGTGAGGCAGGCGCCATCCGGATTATGCGAGGTAGCTGTTGAAAGCATCCCTCCGGGCACGACCATTCTCTACATAGGCACGGTGGGTATATCGGAGACCGCTGTGGGTATGTCCCCTGGCCTCATGCAGAGGGACGGGTTTCTGTGGGCCTTCCCCGGAAATGAGGTTTCCGCTTCGTGCGAGCTTTACGACGCGACCGGAAGGCTGGTTGATGTCCTGTTCAGGGGAATCTGGTTAGAACCGAAGAAATTTGACCTGGCCCATCTCGTTCCCGGCACCTACATCGCGATCATAAGGAGCGACAGGGGTCTGATAGCGTCGTCAAAGGTATTTTCCGTGAAATGAATTACATATTTTTCGGATCGGGAGAATTCGCGGCCGGACTCCTTGAGGCCCTTTTTCACGCGCATATCCTGCCGGATCTCGTGGTCTCAACGCCGGACAAGCCAAAGGGCCGCGGGCTTCGTATTACACCAGGTCCCGTCCCCCGGGTTTGCAAAAGCCTCGGCCTGCCCGTGGTCCAGCCCGAAAAGGTCAATTCCCCGGAGTTCGTTTCCAGCCTGAGCAGGCCCGATTTCATCCTGGTATCCGACTTCGGGAAGATACTGAAACGGGGCCTACTTGAACTGCCCAAAATAGCGCCCTTGAACCTGCATCCTTCTCCCCTCCCTGCCTGGCGAGGCGCCGCGCCCATTGAGAGGTCAATCATGGCCGGCGGCCCCTATGGCCTTAGCGTTTTCGTCATGGACGAGGGTATGGACACCGGCCCACTGGTTCTCCAGGAGGAGATGGACGAGGTGCGTGGACCGTTTGACGATCGGGAAAACGCGCTTATCCCCCCTTATCCCACCAAGGCAGATCTCGTTGCCTGTTACCTCTCCGAAGCGCCGGAGCTGATAGCCAGAGCCCTTGATGGCCTCGCAAAGGGAACGCTCAAACCAGTCGCCCAGAAGGGCGAGGCCACATACGCGCCGAAGATAGACAAATCCGAGCTCTGGCCGGATTGGAACGCGAGGCCGGAGGAGGTTGCCAGGCACATAAACGCCCTCTCGCCAAAGCCCGGCGCCCGGGCCGTGTTCCAGGGCAAGCTCTTGAAGCTCCTGATGGCCCTACCTGCCTGGCACATAAGTGCCCAGCCCGGCGAAATAATGATTGAGGACGGGCATCTCTTCATTGCCTGCTCGGGCGGGGCTGTCCGGATAGACGAGCTTCAGCCGGAGGGCAAAAAGCCCATGGGATCAGACGATTTCATCCGGGGCCTCAGGCCATGAGGAGGCTCAGCCAGGTCTTTCTCAGGGACACGGCATACATTGACAGGATAATATCAGAGGTTTCCCCCCAGCCCAGCGATTTTTTCCTTGAGGTCGGGCCGGGCCAGGGTGCCCTGACCAGGCCCCTCTTGGAACATGGCGCGAGGGTTATGGCGGTTGAGCTTGACCTTTTGCTGGTTGACTACCTCGTGGCTTCCCTTTCCCCCTTTTTCCGCGGCCGCTTGAGCGTGATTCAGGGAGATTACATTCGGCTTGATGTAAAGCCTCTTGTTCCGAAAACCCCGGTTCGCTTCATATCAAACCTCCCATATCACATATCAACCCCGGCCATAGAGAAACTCGTTGAAGAGCACGAGCTCTATCTGGACGCGCATCTGATGCTACAGAAGGAGCTCGCGGAGAGAATATGCTCTGTCCCTGGAACAAAGGAATACGGCTATAGCTCGGTGCTGGTAAGGCTCAGGTATGAACCAAGGGTTCTGTTCAGAATACCGCCCTCCGCGTTCTCGCCGGCGCCAAGGGTGACCAGCGCTTTCGTGAGGCTCGCCAGGGCTGAGACGCGCGCTCCTGACCGTGTAATCCTGAAAGCCACTAATCTGGCGAGCTCTGCCTTTCGGTTCAGGAGAAGGGCCATCAGGAATTCCCTTAGGCCCGTTCTCGCGGACAGGGTGCTGGATGTCCTTGAGGAGGCTGGCGTTAGCCCAGAGAAAAGAGCGGATCAGGTCTCGCCTGAGGAATACCTTGAAATAGCCAGGGTCAGCGAACAATTACCATCTGGATAAACAAATCCCCAACCGGACGGCCGCGCTGGTTTCCCATGCCCGTCAGAAAACCTATTTCTGTTTTGCCCTGAAGATGAGGCTCGTCACCAGCTCAATGATGAACCCATAGATTATTGACGCGCCCATGAGCATGTAAAAGCCGTTCGCACCGGCCCCGGTCGGGATGAACCCGTAAAGAAAACTGACCCCAGAGCTGAACGCGGTAACGGAAAGGGGCAAGCCGAATATCGCGCTGAGAATCGGCCCGTGTAGCCACCAGGGCATTTTCCACCTTGATATGCCTATCGCGAATCCAGCGACGGTCCTGGAAGCGACTACGCTCGCGAGTATCCAGAAACCAAAGCCCATCCTGGCAGAGCCCCACGCGCAGAAGAGGCCAGTAAGTAGCCCCATTACCGTTGCTATCAGGGTTCTTTTGAGAAGCATGAAAACCTCCGGTTTCGCAAATTATACTGGCTAGCCTGTGGCCTTTACACCCTGGGTCGCCTGAGAGAAAACTTCTTCTCACCAGCTCTATAATTTCCCCGTGCAAGAGGAGGATTGACTTGAAGAGATACTTGATAACCGTAGTTGTGCTGGGACTGGCATGGGCTCAGTCCCCGAGCGAATACCTGGGCATGGTGTTTGGCCAGACCGCCACATTCCAGGGCGGTTGGGTCCGGTGGGACGGCGCGGACTCAATGGACGCGGCCACCGTGGATACTGAGTCCGTCGCGGACACCTTCCAATACAGCGGATACGCCGCGCTCGGCGTCTGGACCGCTCGCCACATGACCGGTGACACGATCGCGGACACCAGCTATGTGGACACCTTCTACAACGATCCCCCCTGGCTCAGGGGGAGGGCCCACCTTTTCGGGGACATAGTTGTTGACGCCTATTACGCGAGAACCCCCTTCGTGGTGGGGGACAAGTGGTCAACGGGCGTTGAGGGAAAATACACCACAGATCTTGACGGGGATTACATGCCGGACAGTATTGAGATCCTGGCGGACACCCTTTTCGTTGAGGATACCCAGACCGTCATCGTGCCAGCCGGCTCCTTCCAGACCTATCGCCTACGCAGGGAAATGTTCGCCGATGCTTTTTACATGAGCAGTCCGATGGTGGATTCCGCTACTATTGATGTAACGGCCTATCTCTGGTGGTCGCCAGGAAACTGGATGGTGAAGGACACCAGCCACAGCGATCTGGTCATCTACATCTTCGGAACACCCTATCCCCTTACCGAGGACGATTGGCGCGTCCTGGTCACCCTCCAGGCCGTGGAGGAACGGGCCTCGGCGAAGCCGGTCAGCCTCGTCTCCGCGAATGTTTCCCGCGATGTATTCCTGCTTTCACGGCCGGAAACTGGCCTCCTGGAGGTCTCGGTCTACGACCCCGCTGGCAGGCTTGCCATGAAACGCTCCTCTGACAAGGGCCTTCGGATGATCGTTAACACATGGAACCTCACGCCCGGCGTCTATTTCATGCGCGCGAGCCTTGACGGCAGGGAGGTTCTCGCTGAGAAGGTGGTTAAGAAGTAATAAAACTGAGGAATCCCGGTTTACCTTTCACGCTGACCGTGGACCTCGGCAATAGGGAGATCGTTGTTCAGGCCAGTAAGCTATCAGAGCTCTCAAAAACTTTATATCCTGTTAGAGATCCCGGCCTGAACGACAGGACAAGGGCCCTACTCCTCCCATGTGGTTATTGAGTGGTAGTAGATCCGGTCGTTGTCGTCAAGACCACGCTCTATCTCGGTGATATGGGCTGTTCCAGCTCCGAACTCGGCCAGCACATACATGACCGCGTCCATCGGGCTGGTGTGGTTTCCGCAAGTGTAGATGTCCAGCGCGGCGTATCCCATCTCCGGCCAGGTGTGGACTGACAGGTGAGATTCGGATATCACGACGACCCCGGATACGCCATTTGGCGGAAACCTGTGAACGGAAACGCCCCAGACCTGTGCGCCGGCGCGCTCCGCGGCCTCCAGCAGGATCGCCTGGACGCGTTCCACCGAACCTATCACATCAGGTAGGCATCCCGAACATTCCACCACATACTGTATTCCAAGCGTTCCATGGATCGGATGCTCGCCGGCCTCTGCCTCCTTTGGACACGGTATCTCGTCCCCGTTCACGAGGTCTATCCGGCGGCCCAGTTGTCCCTTGCCAGTCGGACTGATCCGGCGGCCCAGTTGTCCCTTGCCAGTCGGTCTACGCCTCTTCTTTACCAACCTCTCCCTCCTCAAGGGCTTTCTTGTGGGAGACTATGCTCCCTTTCTTTGATACCTTCAGGAGCTTCACGGGTAGCTCCTTTCCGAGCATCTCGCGCGCCTCGCTCTCGGCTATGATCGTGTGAGACGAGGGCAGGAAGGCCTTTATGCCCATTATATCCACCAGCAGTCCGCCCTTTACCACGCTTCTGACTGTCGCGTTGATCACCCGCCCCGTGTTCATCGCCTGTCTCAGGGTTTCAAGGGTCTTCTCAACCTCGCGGCTGTCCCGGACCGGTCTCAGCTTTATCTCCTTGCTCACATAGTCGGCCACGGTTATCCTGGCCTCGGTCTCATGGCCCTCTGAGAGCTCGCGATCGTAGCAGTGAAGGAATCCGGTCAGTCCCCAGGGCAGTTCAACCATGTATCCGCCCCGGACCGGCTTCATGACATGAACCTTTATCACCTGGCCCTGGTCCTTGGCCGCGAAGACCTCACCCCAGAGCTGCGCCCTTCTCATTATGGACTCGGGGGAACGACTTTCAGGTTTCGTTGACATCAGAGTTCCTCCGTGTATTTGTTCGCAAAAGCCCCCGCGACCGCCACGGCCCCTTCGCCGAGAGGACAGAAGCACTTTCCGCGCATTCCGTCAAGGATGTGGTTGATAAGATCAACCCTCCCGTTCTTTTTGCCCGTTTCTATCTCCCGGAAGATCCTTGCCAGCCATGTTGAGCCTTCCCTGCAGGGAGTGCACTTGCCACAGGATTCGTGCGCCAGGAATTCAAGCGACCTCCTGGCCACCGCGGCGACCGGGACAGCATTGTTGACGACTATCACGGCGCCCGAACCCAGCAAACTGCCGGCCTTCTGGATGTCCTCGTATGTCAGCTTCACATCCAGCTCGTCCGGCCTAAGGATTGGCGTGGAGAGGCCTCCTGGTATGACGCCAACGAGCTTCCCGTTGACGCCGCCCGCGCAGTCCTCAACCAGCTCGCGTAGCGTCATATCCCCGAACTTCAGCTCGTAGACGCCAGGTTTCTTGACACCACCGGATACGGTGAAAATCTTCGTTCCGGTGCTGTCTTTTGTTCCCATTGACCGATACCAGTCAGCGCCCCTGTCTATGATAAAAGGAACATTGGAAAGGGTCTCCACATTGTTGACCACTGTCGGCATCCCGTAGACGCCACAGGAGACCGGATATGGCGGCCTTAGCCTTGGATGTCCCCTCTTTCCCTCCAGGGATTCTATCAGCGCGGTTTCCTCGCCGCATATGTAGGCTCCTCCGCCGCCGTAGACCTGCACCCGGAACGAGAAGTCGCTTCCCATTACCTTGTCTCCAAGATAGCCGCTTTTCTCCGCCTCGGAAATCGCGGCTCGGAGGATTCCCTGCGCCGTAGGATACTCTGCCCTGACATATATGAATCCCTGGTTCGCGCCGATCGCCCTCGCGGCTATGAGCATTCCCTCAAGGAGTAAATGCGGGTATTTCTCAACTATCTCCCTGTCCTTGAATGTTCCCGGTTCGCCCTCGTCGCAGTTTGCCACAACGAACCGAGGACGCGGGTCATCCTTGGGCACGAAATCCCACTTCATTCCGGTGGGGAACGCGGCGCCCCCCCTGCCCCTTAGTCCAGATGCCTTGACCGCGTCTATTATTTCCTGGGGCTTCATGGAGAGGGCCCTTTTCGCGGCCTGGTAGCCTCCGTGGTCAAGGTAGAACTTCAGGCTCGCGGAATCCTTCTTTCCGGTGTGTTCCAGGAGTATTCTCGTTTCAGGCATTTCCGGCCTCCTTCCTGAGTTTTTCAAGGAGCTGGCCCAGCTTTTCCTTGGTGTTGATGGGGCCCATCCTCTCGCCGTTCAAAAGGACTGCCGGTGCCATGTCGCACGCGCCGATGCACTCGGCCTCCTCGTATGAGAAAAGCCCGTCCGGCGTCGGCTTTCCGGGTTCCGTGCTCAGGAGTTCCCTCATCCAGCCGAACAGGTCATACGCGCCGCATATCATGCAGGAAAGGTTCGTGCAGACCAGGAAGTGAAATTTCCCGACGCTCTCGCGCTTTATCAGGTGATAAAAGGACGCGACTGCCTCAACATGCTCCGGCCTGGTTCCGGTCTCCTCGGCAATGGCAACGGCCGCGTCATGGGTCAGCGCTCCGAATCTCGCTTCTGCCTCGTGTATTGCCGGAATCAGGACGCTATTGCCTAGCGGGAACTCGTTTTTAAGCGCGCGTATTTTTTCCTTGAACTCGTTCATCTGTCCACCTCCCCGAGGACCACATCAAGGGTCCCTATCAGGGTTATGACATCCGCAATCAAGCCGCCAACGGCCATTTTCTCAAGGGTTTGCAGGTTTATGAAGGTTGATGACCTTATGTGCATTCTGTATGGTCTTGATGAACCATCCGAAACCAGGTAGAAACCAAGCTCTCCCTTTGGCGCCTCTATGGTTACCATGACCTCGCCCTCCGGGACAGGAAAGCCGTCCGAGACTATCCTGAAGTGGTGTATGAGGTTCTCCATTGAGTCGTATATCCTGTCCTTCGGGACCGGGATAACCTTTGCTTCCTCAGCGAGCACAGGCCCTTTTGGCAGTTGAGCCAGGCACTGTTCCACCATCTTGGCTGATTCCTCCATCTCGTCCATGCGCACCAGATAACGGGCGTAGCTGTCGCCCTCCGTATAGACCGGGACGCGGAAATCCAACCTGTCGTAAGCAAGGTATGGTTCGTCCCTGCGCATGTCGTGGTCAAGGCCTGAACCCCTGGCCACCGGGCCGGTCGCTGATAGCGCGAGCACATCCTCCCTGGTCAAAAGGCCTACCCCCTGCGTCCTCTTTTTCCATATGATGTTTTCCGTGAGCATGGTGTGGAGCTCTGACATTGCCTTTGTCTTGAAGAACGCGATGAAGTCAGTCAGGCCGGTGATGAACTCCTGATTCAGGTCAGCCGCTACGCCGCCGACCCTCATGTAAGTGTTGTTCATGCGCTGGCCCGTTAGTATCTCCAGGAGGTCATATATCTTCTCGCGCTCGCGAAATCCGTAGAACCACGCTGTCCACGCGCCCAGGTCCATCGCGTGTGATGCATACCAGACGAGATGGCTCTCAATCCTGGTCAGCTCCGCGAGCATGGTCCGTATGTATTTTGCCCTCTCCGGAACCTCCAGGCCCAGGAGCTTTTCCACGGCCATCACATAAGCCAAGTTGTTGGTAAGTGGCGCCAAATAATCAAGCCTGTCCGTGTATGGGATTACCTGGTGAAAGGTCTTGTGCTCGGCTATCTTTTCCGTTCCCCTGTGAAGATACCCCGGCGCGATCCTTGCCTTGACAACCGTCTCGCCATCAAGCCAGAGCTTTATCCGCAAAACCCCGTGGGTGGCGGGGTGCTGAGGCCCCATGTTGAGCTCTATAACATCCGTATCAACCCAGGCCGAATCCTTGAAGAGAATCTCCTTTTCCATAACCATTCACCTGTTCTCCGGAAGAGAAACATCCTCCCGCCAGTTGAAGTCCTTCCTGAGGGGCCAGCCAGGGAAACCCTCCCAGAGAAGGATGTGGGTCAGCTCCGGGTTTCCCTTGAAGTCTATCCCGAACATCTCCCAGGTCTCTCGCTCCATGTAGCCCGCGCCCGGCCATATCTCAACCACGCTGTCAACAGCCCCGTCGTTCGGGGCCTTGACCCTGATCCGCATGTTCCGCGAGTATGAGTGAAGGTGATAGACAACCTCAAACCGGGGCTCACGCCTTCCTAGCCAATCAACCGCCGTGAGGCTCATCAGCATCTCAAAACACTCGGTGTCCCGGAGGTAGAACATGAACTCCTTAAGTGCCTCAGGCTTAACGATGACCGTTGTCTCTCCAAACCTTTGATAGGAGTCCAGGACCGATGAGCCGAACCTGTCCCTTATTGCTTTCAGGAGTTCATCCATAGCGGCCTCCCAGCGTTGCGCGCGAAACGGCTATTTTATCCATGGATATACTCTCCCTTTTTCCTTGCGTATCTTCGCCGCGAGCTTCAGGAATCCGTAAAGCAGAGACTCTGGCCTCGGCGGACATCCAGGCACATATACATCTATGGGGATTATCCAGTCAGCCCCCTGGACTACCGCGAATGAGTTATACATGCCTCCGGTGGAGGCGCACGCGCCCATGGCTATTGACCACTTCGGTTGAGCCATCTGCTCCCATAGCTGTCTCACTACGGGGGCCATTTTCTTCGTCAGGGTTCCGGCTATCACGATGAGGTCTGCCTGTCTGGGGGAAGGCCTGAAGACCTCGTAGCCAAACCGGGCCATGTCAAAACGCGGCCCGCCGGTTGCCATCTGTTCAATAGCGCAACAGGCCAGGCCGAATGTCAGGGGGAACAAGGAGTTGCCCCTTGCCCAGTTGACCACCCACTGGCTCATTCGTTCAACGGTTGTGAAAAGCACCCTTTGCGCGAGCGCCCTTCTTATTGTTTCTTCCTCCTCGGGGCTCAGGCGGATCCTTATCTCCTCAAGCTCATGAAGGAATCGTTCCCTTGCCTCGGTGTTAGGTCTTTCAATCACTTCCATTCCAGTCCCCTTCTCCCCCACGCGTATATGTAGCCGAAGACCAGTATTCCTATGAAGACGAGGGCCTCAATGAGGCCAAATAACCCGAGTTTCTCGGTCTGGACTGCCCACGGGAACAAGAGGACAACCTCAACATCAAACGCCAGAAACAGCAGGGCGATGACGAAGAACCTGACCGAGAACTTTATCCGTGGGGTGCCCACGGGTTTTATCCCGCACTCGTATGGCTCGTTCTTCTTTTCTTCCCGTATTGACGGCCCCAGAAACATGGAGGCTATTACTCCTCCAAACCCGATGGCCATCCCGGCAACGAGCATGATCAACAAAGGTATCCTAGGATCCATTTATGTTCCTCCGAAGTCCTCCCGGTGGGGGGTGGTGGGGTGGGATTTGAAACCCTGTAAGCCATTCAACTGCCTCCGAAGTCCTCCCGGTGGGGGGTGGTGGGGTGGGATTTGAAACCCTGTAAGCCATTCAACTGCCTCCGAAGTCCTCCCACCGGATGATATACCACAAACCCGTATCGCGGTGTTTTTTCATGGAAAACCTGGCCCTGCCCTCAGCGACTGAGGAGCCCTCGTCCGGCGGTGGCTCTATGACCAGGTAGTAATCGCAGATCCAGACCGAGGATGTGTCGTCTCCTCGTATCCTGCGGAGCTGGCTCAGGGTCAGGTCAAGGTTCCCGCCCTCGCTTTCCCGTATGTAATCAAAAAGCGTCTGGGCTGACAGTCGTTCCTCTGTCCTGCCCCAGACCAGGCTATCAAGGCCCCAGTTGTTCTTCAGCAATTCAAGGATGCCCTCCTCCCCCGGATCAAAATAGAACTTGAACGAGTCGTCCAGGCATGACATGTAGCCCTCCAGGTCAAGACTAACATACGCGGCCTGCATGTTCTGGAAGACTATGCTATCGGTCAATGGCAGGGGATACCCGGTCCCTGGCTCCTGGGGCGGGCTAAAGGGGTTCCAGCACCCCACTAGCAAGAGGGGAGAGAACCCGAAGAACCAGCGTTCTGGCCTGGACATGGCGGCGCGCGGGTGGGTTACACCACCGAGACATACACCCTGTTTTTCCTGCGTTCAAACCTGACCTTGCCCTCTTTGAGGGCAAAAAGGGTGTCGTCTCCGCCTTTGCCTACATTCAATCCGGGGTAAATCCTGGTCCCCCGTTGCCGGATCAGAATCTGACCCGGCCTTGCGGACTGTCCATCGCCCAGCTTAACGCCCAGGCGCTTTGAGGCGCTGTCCCTTCCGTTGCGTGTTGATCCCTGGCCTTTCTTGTGAGCCATGGCAACCTCCTTTCTCAGGGAGTTGTAAATGATAATCCAAGATCGCGACCGGGATCAAGGCCTCTAAAGTTAATGGCCCGTCCCTATCCTTTTCTCTGGGCTATCAAGGGCATCAGCTCGTTCCTGTTACAGAACTCCGCCATGGCCAGGAGAAATTCCACCAGGTCGCCTTCTTTTACCGTCATTCCGGGTTTCCAACCCACAGGCAAAAACTCGTAGGCCGCATCCCCATAGTAGCTTTCCTTCCTCGTTGCCAGACAGAACGGGAGAAGCAAGAGCCTTTCTGGCGGAAGGCCCTCCTGCTCAAACGAGATCTCGGCATCGTTTTGGGAAAGGAAAACCTTTATCGCTGGTAGGTCAAGGACAACCAGGACAGCGCATTTATGAGGCCGGGAAAGGTCAATTTGGCTCAGCCTCTTGCCTTTTTTTGAGAGCGTGATCAGGGAGCCGGCAAGCGCGAGCTCAAGGGTTGGACTTTTTGCCACCATCAACCTGTATACCGGGACGCTCAGCGCTATCCCGCCGATGGCAACCGCAAGCTGGATTAGCATCAATAGCCCCCAATTGATCCTTAAAACCTCCAGCCATACCATAGCCGCGAGGAGTATCGGGATCCCGATTACCGAGACAAAACCAATGATTATCGGGATGCCTGTTGTAGTCCAGCCGCTCAGTTTCCTCAGGTGAAGGAGCCGGGCTTGCATAGGGCGAAATTATAGGATAAGGAACCAGTGCGAGGCAAATTTTCACAGACCTATGGCAAGTGGATTCCCTTCACCCTTACGGAGGCTCTGGCCTGTTTTGCCTGTGCAACCACGCGGAACCGAGGGTTTGCGACGGACTCGCTTCTACTTGAACGGCCCCGTGGGCCTGGGCCATAATTTCGCCCAAAGAGACCTTCGGAGGATAAAACCATGTTAAGGAGAAACTTCATCTTCGCTCTAATGGGAACGATCGCGACCGGTTGCGTCGCGGGCAACCCGCACGCCTCAGCCGTAAAGATCTACATCCAGCAGAGGGACAATGTCAAGGCCATGTCCGAGGCCCAGGCATGGGCCGAGTCCGACCCCGCCAGCGCCAAGCCATACCTGTGGATGGGCGTTATAAAGGCGGGCGAGGAAGACTACAATGCCGCGGCTGACTTCTTCATGAAGGCCTTTGCCGTTGACAGCACCTCAAGGAACCCGGATGTCATAAACCGAGAGCTGACAATAGCTGGTTCGCCTGTTTTTGAGGCCAGTGGCGTCTATCAGGTTATCCTGAACGCTGGCATAAACCTCATGAACGAAGGGGACGCGAGGGGCGCGCTCAAATACCTTGAAGAGGCGAAGAGGTTCCGCCCCGCAGAGGCCAAGGCCTATCTCTTGATGGTTTCGGCATACGAGCAGATCAACGACACCGCGAGCGCGAAAAAGACCCTCGTGGAGGCCGACAAGATTGATCCTAAAAACCCACAGGTTAAACTACACCTCGCGCTGTTCGCTGAGCAGGATGGAAAGCTTGACGAGGCCGAAAAACTCATCCAGGAGGCCCTGAAGCTGGACACGGCATACGCGGAGGCCTACAAGGAGATGGGTTTCATCAACTTTGAGAGGGGGAAGAAGGTTGAGGAGAAGTTCAATCAGTCCAAGGATCCAAAGGAAAAAGAAGCCCTCAAGCCAGAGATCCTGAAGCACTACACCGCGGCCGCGGAAAACTTTTCCAGGGCCGCGAAGCTGGACGAGAACCTTGGGGAGGCCTGGCTCAACCTGGGTATCTGCTACATAAAGACGGAAAAATCAGCGGAGGCCGCGTCTGCCCTTGAGAAATATACCTCCATGAAGCCAGAGGAATACAACGGCTGGTTCTTGCTAGCGGGAGCGCTCCTGCCCAGCAAAGAAAAGGCAGACCAGGAAAAGGCCCTGGTGGCAATTGATAAAGCCATCGCCATACAGCAAACCGCGGACGCCTACAACCTGAAGGGCGCGATACTTAAGAACCTGAACCGGAAAAAGGAATCAATGGAGGCCTTCAAGAAGGCGCTTGAGCTTGAGGGCAAAAACAAGTAGGGGCAGGTCTTGTGCCTGCCCTTTCAGTGAGCAGTGCTGGCAGGTTGGCCTCGCTATCGCTGATACCCGATAGGTCTTTCGCCTGTCCTGCTCTCGTGCGATTTTGGGGTTGACATGAAAAAGAGAGACTATCTTTCGGTTCTGGACCTCTCAAAGGAGGAGACCCTCTCGGTCCTTGAGATGGCCAGGTCAATGAAGCCCAGATACATAGGCCGTGACCTGGAGGGCGCGGTCTTCGCGCTCATCTTTGAGAAACAATCCCTCCGGACGAGGGTGACATTTGAGGTTGGGCTTTTGCAAATGGGTGCCAGTGGCATCTATCTCGCGCCAGGGGACATAAGCCTAGGAAAGCGCGAGGGGGTCAAGGATGTTGCCCTGAACCTTGAGCGCTGGTGCGACGGGATAATAGCAAGGGTCTATTCTCACGAGGCGCTTGAGATAATGGCAAAATCCCGTGTCCCCGTGATAAACGCCCTCTCTGACCTTGAACACCCATGCCAGGCCCTGGCTGATTTCCTCACCATGTGGGAGAAGAAGGGGGACTTCCGCTTTAACCTGGCTTTTGTTGGCGACGGGAACAATGTCGCGCACTCCCTCATGCTCATGGGAGCCCAGATCGGCGTGAATGTCGCCATTGCGACGCCACGCGGATACGAGCCAAAGGAGGCTGTTCTCAAAAGGGCAGAGGAGGAGGCTCGGGCATCTGGCGCAAGGATACTGATAACCAACGATCCAACCGAGGCCGTCCGGGACGCGGATTTCGTCTACACCGATGTCTGGGCATCAATGGGCCAGGAATCAGAGGCAGAACAGCGCAAGAAGGTCTTCGCACCGTATCAGGTCAACTCCGAGCTCATGTCAAAGGCCCCATCTGGCGCGATGTTCATGCACTGCCTCCCCGCTCACAGGGGAGAGGAGGTCACGGACGAGGTGATTGACGCGCCCTACTCGGTTGTCTATGACCAGGCAGAGAACCGCCTGCACGCGCAGAAGGCACTGATGAGGTTCCTTTTTTGTGCTTAGCTCCTTTTGTTTTCAAGGCGTCAAGTGGCCTAGCTTCTTAAGCCCCGTCGTATAACCTTACCCCCCAGCCCCGGCCGGTAAAAATTTCGCTCACCTCCCGTTCCGGCCGGGGCTGTTGTTAGCTTAAAAAATTGCGAGACCCCTGATAAAGTAGCAATAACTTACTGGCCTGAATCAGAGCCGCCCCATCCAGAGGATCAAGGTTCTGAGAGGGGCCCCCTGAAAATCCCGTCATGAAAGCGTTTCCGTGGAGGCTCGGCCTCTATTCTGCGGAGGCCCCATGGTCAGGGGAAAAGACAGAGGGGGATTTTCAGGGGTTTCATTGCGCAAATGGCAATCTTATATGCCCTGATAACAAGTTGGCCCTTAGCCCAATTGCAGAAAATATAACCCTTATCGGGATTTCATGAGCTTTTGGTTAAAATCAAGCTATCTCCCCGAAAACCCTCTTTCTCAGGCGTTCGTAATACTGGCGGTATTCGTCAATGTAGCGGTCATAGGGGAATTCGGGCAAAAGCTCACCCCTTGCCAGCTCTCTGGCGCGCGAGAGCAACTCTTCTTTTTCCGCGGGATCAAGCGTCGCGTCTGCCCTCCTGATAATGTCTTCCAGCTCCCCTAGGTCTGTCCAAACATCACCCTCAAGCTGGTAGAAATCCCTCGTTTGGACGAGGAGCTCGGCGCGTCCCAGGTGCTTTCTGATGGTATTTATGGCTGTGTATAGCCCGTATTTATTCTTCCTGTTGTAAGCCTTCCTCGGCCAGAGCAAATAGAAGAGGTGGTCCACGGGAAGCCTATGTTTTGACGAAAGGAGAAGATAAACGAACGCTTTTATAGCCTTGTTCCTGTGCCACTTAGCGACCCTGATCTCCTTCCCATCAACGAAAACCCTGAACTCCCCGATGAGATACACCTTTATGCCCTGTGTTTCCTGGTTAGGTTTCAGGGATTTCGCCAGAAGTGGCCCTACCTCGTTTATAAAATCCCCCAAAAGCGGGTCTTTTTTGAAGCCCGGATGCAAGGGAACAAGGGGCGCTATGAGCTTAAGAGCCTTCGTGAAGATTGGGCTGTCAGTTTTCCAGGCGAGGTATGACGCAGTGAGGCCCGAAAACAAGGCCTCTATGTGTTGATAAGCTCTCAGGTAGTTCCCAGCGGCACCGAAAAGCCCCCGCGCGGCCTCTGAGTCATCCTCTTTGAGAAGTGCCTCTATTTCCTCAACCGCGGCCTGTTCGCCCCAACTACCTCTTTTGGCCAGTCTGAGAGCTTTCCTTATAAGATCCGCCGGAGGGGGGTCAAGACCCGCGAGCCTTGCAAGTTCAAGGGCTTTGGCGACAGGGAAGACCGAGTAAGAGGAACCGTATGTAATGTAGTCCATAGCGGACTCAATGAAGGCCTCCATGGCATCAGGAAACTTACCGGTTATCCTGAAGGCAAGGGCTTTAATTTCCCCGGCGCCAGGTTTGGCCGGGATCCCCTCTTCAATCTTGCGGAGTATCCTGATCGCTTCATCAGGGTTGCCCCTGATCAGAGTCAATGTGCCGAGAAGAACATGGACATAAGGTCGCCAGAATCCAGGTTCCTTTCCATAGATCATGAGGCTTTTGTAGGCATGCTCATATTCTCCCCTAAAGAACTTACTCCCACATATTTGAAATTTCGTTCTGTAAACCGCTTCTTTATCCCCGGATAGTTCGGCCATTTCCAGAGCCCTCTGGATGTAATTCTCGGCTGTATCCATTTCGCCCATTCCCATGTGAGCACTACCAAGTGATGTAAAGAGTCGCCAGGCTAACCATGGACTTCCACTCACACGTGGAATCAGCCTCATACCCTTCCTGACCGCAAGAAAGTATCGGTCCTTTATGAGGTGTAAGTAAACATCAACCAACGAGAAGGCCAATTGGTCCTCTATTTTCAGCTGGTTGAAATAGAGAGTAAACTCTTGGGTGGGCCCGGCCCTCTGGAACATATCCAGGGCCTTCCTCACCCTTTCCTCTGTGGTCATGGTGAAATTTTAACTGATTTGTAGGGCTAATATCAAGTCATACTAATGGTTAGAAACAAAACCCGTTAGCTATCCGTTAGCTCCCATCTTATAATATGATCTTCAAGGAGAGTTTAAGATGATAGGACATGCTATCTGTGTAGGACGAGCTAGGAATAGTTGGTCCGTATTGGGGGATGATTCCCTCCGCAAATCAACCCAGCTGCTCAAAGGTGCTATGGCGATAATCCCAGCAATCAAGGGGTGTTTCTCCATCGGAGCATCGGTAGCCGAAGTTGATCGGGGAGTATATGGCCTGCAGGTTCTAAAACAAAGAAAGGAAGGGTTATCATGATACATCTCTTCATAACCATTATCCTACCGAGTCAGCTGTTTGCCAGGACATACGGGGGGACAAACATAGATGTAGCCTGGTCAATCACCCGGGCAAGCGATGAAGGCTACGCCATGGTGGGATCAACATGGAGTTTTAGCACGGGCCAGAGTGATTTCGTTGTCTCCAGGTTCAACGCGGATGGTTCCCTGGCCTGGGCAAGAACATTCGGGGGAACAGCTTGGGAGGAAGGCCGATCCATTGTTCAGACTACAGATGGTGGATACGCCGTAGCGGGAACCACGAGGAGTTATGGTGTTGGTCTTTATGATTTTCTTGTGCTCAAGCTCAATCCGGACGGCTCCTTGGCCTGGGCGAGAACCTTTGGGGGGACGAGCTATGAGTACGCAAGCTCTATCGTCCAGACCACCGATGGAGGCTACGCCATGGCGGGCTCTACGAGGAGTTTCGGCGCAGGGGGTTACGACTTCTTTGTGCTCAGGCTCAATCCGGACGGCTCCCTAGCTTGGGCGAGGACTTTTGGGGGGACAGGCACTGACCAGGCCTTCTCCATAATCCAGACCACCGATGGAGGCTACGCTGTGGCGGGATACGCGGGTAGTTTCGGTGCGGGCGACTATGACTTTTTCGTCGTCAAGCTCAATCCGGATGGCTCCCTGGACTGGGTGAGGACTTTTGGGGGAGCGAATACTGATGTTGCTCCTTCTATCATCCAGACCACCGATGGAGGTTATGCTATCGCGGGATACACACGCAGTTTCGGTTCGGGTGGTGATGATCTCCTCGTGCTCAAGCTCAATCCGGACGGCTCCCTAGCCTGGGCGCGGACTTTTGGGGGGGCTGGCACCGACTACGCCTACTCCATCACCCAAGCCAACGATGGGGGCTACGCTGTGGCCGGCGAGACAGGAAGTTTCGGTTCGGGTGGTGATGATCTCCTCGTGCTCAAGCTCAATCCGGACGGCTCCCTAGCCTGGGCGCGGACTTTTGGGGGGACAGGCACTGACGAGGCTTACTCCATCACCCAGGCCAACGATGGGGGCTACGCCATGGCGGTATGGACAAATAGTTTCGGCGCAGGCGATTACGACTTCCTTATCCTTAAAATCGGAGCTGATGGAAGATATCCCAGTTGTGTTCTGGATTGCACTCCAACCATGATGGCAGTGAACCCGAGCACATCAACCCCCAGTGTGGGAGTGGACTGCTCACCAAGCACATCAACACCGAATCCAGCCACAACAATCCCTTCTCCCACTACAACCAACCCTTGCATGCCAGTTTACGAAGATGTTGGAGAAATCATCCCGGGTTCTCATACCAGAATAACCTGCTCACCCATATCTGGCGGCCTTGTCTTCTTGTCCTATGGAGACCTGCCAATAAGGATATACATTGCTGACGGCAAGCTCGCTTATGCCGGAGAGATTCAAAAGGGACAGAACCTTATTAGCCTTGGCCAGGGTGTTTATCTCTGGCAAGCTGGGCCATACAAAGGAAAGGCGGTTGTAAGGTAACCCAATAAGCACCTGCCGGTGAAATTCTATGCGCTTCTCGTGCCAGCGGAACAACTTGAGCCGCGCCGGGGTCTATCTGTAAGCTATGCAAATGAACCTTCTTTTGGCTCTTCTGTCGCTCCCTTTCTACTCCGGGGAGACCCTTACTTTCAAGGTCAAATACGGCTTCGTCTCAGCTGGCGAGATGACCCTGGTTGTTCTCGGAACCGAGGAAAAGAACGGCGTTTCCTGCTGGCACTTCAGGCTCAAGGCTGATGGCGGAATCCCCTTTTACGATGTGAAGGACGAGATACACTCCTGGGTCTCGGTCTCTGATTTTGCGACGGTCTATTACCAGAAGGACATAAACGAGGGAAGCTACCACAAGAACACCTGGATCTCATATGACCCCGTGAGCTACAAGGCCTTTTACCCCGAGGGCGACACCCTGGACATACCGAAGGGCGCGTTGGATCCCCTGGCTGTGTTTTACTACGCGAGGAAATTGCCCCTTGAGGAGGGAAAAGTGTTCTGGCTTCCATACCATGTTGACAGGCGCTCGGAGATGATGAAGGTTGAGGTGAAGAAGAAGGAGAAGGTAAAAGTCCCATACGGGGAGTTTGATTGCTACCTCGTTGAGCCAAAGGTCTCCACGGGCAAGAACATCTTCGGCGCAAAGGGGGGCCTGAAGATCTGGTTCACGGCGGACGACCAGAAACTGCCCGTGAAGGTTGACACCCAGGTCTTCTTCGGTTCAATGACAGCGGAGCTCAAGGACAAAAAGTAGGGGCAGATCGCGAGAATCGTCCCTAGAGTCCAATTCTTCGGAACATTCCTCTCGTGCGCTCTGGTATAGATTGGGTTCAGGAAGTCGCGCCCTCACAGCCATTATAATTTGCCCGTGATAGAGGTCAAGGACCTTTACAAGTCTTTCGGTAAGAACCCGGTGCTCCTGGGTGTGAGCCTTGCAGTTAGTGATGGTGAGACTATCACCATCCTGGGGAAGAGCGGCTCTGGAAAGACGGTTTTGCTCAAGAACATCGTTGGCCTCATGCGGCCCGACAGGGGCAGTGTGCTCATTGATGGACTGAATGTTTCCAGGGCTGGCGGAAAGGCCCTTTATGCTATGAGAAAGAACATGGGCTTCGTGTTCCAGTGGTCCGCGCTCTTTGATTCCATGACCGTGTATGAGAATGTTGCTTTGCCATTAGTTGAGAGGAAGATCAGCCATAAGGAGATCGCGGAGAAGGTCAAAAGGGCCCTTGAGATGGTTGAGATGGGCGGGACGCAGAAACTTTATCCCGCGGAGCTGTCCGGCGGCATGAAGAAGAGGGTCGGGGTGGCGAGGGCCATAGTATCAGAACCGAAGTATCTGTTCTACGACGAGCCAACCACCGGGCTTGACCCGATTACCGCGGATACCATCTGCGACCTCATTTCCGAACTGGACGAAAGGTTGGGGACAACATCCGTGGTTGTAACCCACGACATGCACCTTGCCACGAAGGTATCTGATAGGATAGTTCTCCTTTCGGACGGGAAGATAGCCTGGGAGGGGACGCCTGCTGAGGCCCTGTCCTCAGAAGATACTGCGATCGCTGATTTCCTCAAGGCAACATCATTACAGACCCAGGAGCGACGCCGATGAACGATCTTGAGAGGGTTTTCTCTCGCGAGGCCATGGTCGAAGCCGAAGAAATACCGGAGTTCTCCGGCGGATACGAGGACATAACGGACTGCGAGGCCTTCGCGGTTGATGACCCGGAGATAGCCGATCCGGATGACGCCATATCCCTACAATCCATTGGAAAAATCTACAGACTTGGGGTTCACATCTCCCTGGTCTCCTGGTTCATCAAGAAAGGGAGCGCGCTTGACAGGGAAGCAATGGACCGAGCTGTCTCGGTTTATGTGCCAGGCAAGAACATATACATGTTCCCGGAAAGACTCATCAGGGAGAAGATCTCCCTTTCTGAGAAAAGAATCAGCCCCGTGCTTTCCCTCTTTGCTGACCTTGATGACGATGGAACCCTCAGCAGGATTGAATTCAAGATCGCGCAGATAAGGCTCTCTGCCAGGTTCTCATACCGGGAACTCGCGGGCCTCCTGAAGAGTGAGCCCCGGATACGCCAGCTATATTCCCTCTCGTTGGCCCTCGCGGAACGCAGGGCGATGTCCGGCGGCAACCTCATACCCATACCATACCTGAAGGCCTCAGAGGTTGATGGGGAAATGCTCTTTGAGAGGATTGACCCGGAATCCCCGGAGCAATTGATGATAACCGAACCCATGATCCTCTACAATCACCTGGTGTCAAAATTCCTGGCCAATGCTGGCGCGCCAGGGGCGTTCCGGCACCAGCCCGAACCCCACGGCAGGCCTCCCTCGCCCAGAAATCCCCTTTACCCGGTAAAGGCTCTCTACGCGCTGAAGAGATCCCACCTCTCCCCTGAGCCAAAACCACACAGAGGCCTCGGTTTTTCCTCATACCTACAGGCCACATCCCCGCTGAGAAGGTTCACTGACCTGGTTAACCAGCGACAGGTTCGCGCCATCCTTGAAGGCAGGGAGACCCCATACAACATGGAGGAGATGGCAGAACTGCTCCCGGACCTGGAGGAAAAGGAGTCCGGGTCGCGGAGAACCCAGCGCGAGGCCATTCACGCCGCTGTGATGAAACACCTAGAGGGCAAGACCGTTTCCGCGGTTGTCTCAAACAGGAGAAGGGGCGGCCTGGTTTTCTTGCCGGACTACCTGGTGCAGGTTCCGCTTGCCGAGGGTGCGGAGGGCATGAAAGAGGGACTGCGCGTGAGCGTCAGGATAAAAAACGGCAAGGCTTACCGGACATGATCGGCGCCTCGTTCCTCCTTATTCGTATGGCCGGAGGGTCACGCTATGGGATACCTGAAACTCGCTAGACCTGGCCAGTGGATCAAGAACCTCTTCGTCCTGGCAGGGCCACTTTTCGGGATGAAACTCCTGTCTCCGGGAGACGTCCTGCTCGCGGCCGGCGGATTCGTTGCCTTCTGCGTCCTTTCCTCCGGGGTCTATTCCCTGAACGATTGGGCCGACAGGAATACGGACGCCCTTCATCCCACTAAGAGCCAGAGGCCGATCCCATCGGGCGCTGTTTCGCCGTTCGGCGCGCTGATTTTCGGGCTAGTTCTTCTGATTCTTGGCCTTTTGGGTTCGTTTGCCCTCTCCCTCCGGTTCGGACTGGTTGCCCTTGGTTACTTGGTCCTCAACATCCTTTATTCGGTTGCCCTGCGGAGAATGGTCATCCTGGATGTTCTATCCGTCGCGATCGGTTTCCTTCTCCGGGCGATCGCTGGCGCACTTCTCGTTTCGGTTTCCTTCTCACACTGGCTCCTGCTTGCTACCCTGTTCCTTGCACTCTTGATAGCCCTGGCAAAGCGGAGACAGGAGCTGGCCCTTATGGGCAATGGGGCACGGAACCACAGGGAGACCCTGGGAAGATACTCACAGGGATTTCTGGATCAGCTGATAACCGCGTCCGCCGGGCTTTCAATCCTGACCTACGCCTTATACACCGTCTCTCCGGAGACCATAGCCAGGCTCGGAAACGACTGGGCGGCCTGGACGACGCCAATCGTGGTCTACGCGGTCTTCAGGTTTGTCTACCTGGTTGAGAAGAGGGGCGAATCCCCTGACAGGGTCATTCTACGCGACCCCGGAATAATCATCTCCGTCATCCTGTGGACGGCCGCAATGCTCGCGATAATCTACTGGAGATTCCTCGCGGGGCGATAGCTCCGCTGATTGCTTTTATCCTCTGCTCAAAAAAGGAAACCGCTTCTGCTTCCACGGGAACAAAATCCCCCTTTTCCCTGTCTAATCATTGAGCGACAAAGGCGTTTTATAGGATAATTTGGCAATGATAGGGTGGGAGTCCCTTTTTCTGGGAACAGCCCTCCTGGCCCAGGGGGGCGAGGCTGATAGCACCGGGACTTCCGACACCCTGGCCGCGCCTTACTTTCACTCCCACTTCTCGGAGACCTTCCTGAGAAACACCCAGGGCATAAAGGACACCTCGGCCATACGAGGTGACTATGTCTTTCTCTCCAGGGTCTACAGACAGGTGCCAATAGACACCTTCAGCATGATGCCTCTTTCGCGATACCTTGCCGAGCGCGTTACCTACAAGAGGAGGGAGTGGCTCGTGGACGCCCTCCTGGCCGAGAACAAGGAAGAGAGCCAGAAGAGCCAGGGGCTTATCCCCGATGTGGAGATACCGGTCCAGATGCCCGGACAGCTGGCCTTCCTGGGTGAGGGAGGCAAGCTCCAGATAGACGGCCAGAACAGCATCACTGTTGGTGGCAGGGGGGATTACCCCATAGGTTCCCAGATGGACTATGGCACTGGGACGCCGTTTTCCCTGGAAATGGACCAGACCATGCAGATAAGGCTCACTGGCACGGTTGGCTCCAAGATAAAGGTTCTCATAGACCACGACTCCGAGCGCATGAACCAGGCCAAGAACCAGGTGGTCATAAAATACGAGGGAGAGGAGGATGAGGTCGTCCAGTTGCTGGAGGCCGGCGACACCAAGGCCGAATTCCCCTCAACCCAGTATGCCTCATTCCCCGGCGGTTCCAGGACCGGCCTCTTCGGCGCAAAGGGGGTCTTCAGGATGGGCGGCCTGACCACAACCCTCCTGGCGGTCCGGGACAGGGGGTCAAGGGAATCAAAGCAGTTCACTGGTGGCGCGGAGATGGTCACCGAGACCCTGACCGCTGACCAGTTCATTAGCAAGAAGTTCTTCAACCTGGACATAGACCCGTCAACCGATAGCATCCTGGCCCTCGCTGTCTACCTTGACGATGACATACTCTCCAACAACTTCCAGCTTCAGGCTAAGCCGGGCGTCATTTACTACGACGGGGACACCACTTCCAGCATTAGGGAAACGGGCTGGTTTCACCTTCTCTTGCCGAACAAGGGTGATTACACCTTCTTCCAGTATAACACCTGGATAGAGCTGAACTCAGCGCTTTCAAGGGGCCAGAAGCTCGGAGTCTACATGGTTCTGAAACAGGGGCAGAATACCATCCAGATCGGGAACATCTCCGGGGATACCCTGAGGCTCAAGATGATATGTCCAGGCTCCTTCCCGGATTCAATAGACTGGCACACTGCTTCCCCGGAGACCCTGGAGGTCTGGAACTATGAGCTGAAGAACATCTACTACATATCCTCTGATATGTCCCGCCAGCCACTGAAGGTGACCATATTCAAGGACAAGAACCAGGGCGAGAACAACCCTGTTGGCGACTCCTCCAGGGGGACATATGTCTCTGCCCTCGGACTTGATAGGGACGGAAATGGCTATGTTGAGGAGATGGTCACCATAAACGGCGTTCCCCTGCGACTGGTTGATTACAGGGAGGGATTGCTCATATTTCCTGATCCAATGCCATTTATCTCGGATACCCTGCTTGAGCCCGATACAATGATCTACTACAAGAAGCTGAAAAGTAGCGACAAGAAGCTATATAACCTGGTAATTCAATACACGCGGAAGGTTGACCAGATATTCCTGGCGCCGGACATACAGGAAGGCTCGGTGGTTGTTAAGGTCAACGGCCAGGAGGTTCCCTCCTCGGCATACCGGGTTGATTACAACATGGGCTTTCTATACATACTTGACGATTCCTACTTCTCCGACCCCAACGCGGTCATAGATATATCCTACGATGTCATTCCCACTTTCTCCCTGACCCAGCGCTCACTGCTGGGTCTCAGGGCAGACTACGAATATTCGGACAACATCACCTTTGGTTCCAGCCTGATAATGAGCACGGAGGCCACCGCGCAGATAAGGCCACGTATAGACGAGGTCCCGAAACGCGCCGCGGTGGCCGAGATGGACATGCAGGGGGAGTTTTACTACGACTGGCTCACCCGTGGGCTTGACCGAATGCCATTCATAGCGACCGACCAGGACTCCAAGCTCACCCTGAAGGCAGAGGCCGCGCAGAGCTTCCCGAACCCGAACACCATGGGCGAGGCCTACCTTGATGACATGGAGAGCATAAGGGATTCACGCTCGTTATCCACTATCCGGTCTGACTGGCACTACGGCTCTGTTCCGCCTGATAAGGACACCTCCGGCTATGTCGCGAGCGTTGTGTGGTATAACCCTCGCCACAAGTTCAAGAGAGGGGACATCTATCCCAACCTCCCCGCGGACGAGGCGGATGATTACGAGGAAAATGTCCTGGAGATAGCCCTGACCCCAGGCACATCCGATCCCGCCGCGAACTGGGCCTCGTTCAACAAGCTCGTTGCCAAATCAGGCGACAATTACTCCACGATGGAATTTCTTGAGATGTATGTCAAGGGAGACGGCGCGGTGCTTCACCTTGATCTGGGCTACGACATACCGGAGGATGCTCCCAGGCGCGGCAAGGATGGCGGGATAAAGGGCTATGGCATCCTGGACAACGAGGACAGGGACACCAGCGGTATTTTTGATGTTGGCTCCGAGGATACGGGCCTGGACGGCGTGTGGGGAGGTGATGGCCAGTGGAATGAGGGGGACGCGGATGAGGGAAACGACGACTACGACGCTTTTGACGCCAACAGGATGAACGGGACAGAGAGAAACTCCAAGTGGGATACCGAGGACCTTGACCAGAGCGGCACCATGAACATCCTGTCCAACTACTACTCCTGGACGATTGACCTTGATACCACCAGTTATGTTAGCGATTACAACGGCTGGAAATACTACAAGATACCGCTTCGGGATTCCTCCCGATACGAGAAATACGGTTCCCCGAGCTTTGACCTGATAAGATACGCCAGGCTCTGGGTGGATGGATTTTCCGGAACGGACACCATCTGGATAGCGAAGATGGACATAACTGGCAACCAGTGGTTCAGCCAGGGGACAACGGTTGATTCCTCCGGCCTCCCGATAAACTTCCCGGAGCGTTTCAGGACTTCCTATGTCAACAACAAAGAGAACGCCGCATACTACACCCCGCCGCCCGGGGCAAGGATAATGGAGACCGCGCCCGGCAAGTTTGAGCAGGAGGGTTCGCTCGCCCTGATATACGAAAACATCATGCCGGGACACGCCGGCATCGCGAAGAAGGGAATAACATATGGAAAGCACAACCTCCTGGATTACAAGCAGGTGGCGTTCTGGGTCAAGCCGCACCCCACAACCTCCCCGCCCTACCCCGTGGTTTTTTTCAGGATGGGGACGGATTCCCTCAACTTCTACGAATACAGGTATCAGATCACATCCCCGGACTGGCAGGAAGTGAGGTTTAGCCTTGATTCGTTGACCAGTTTCAAGAAGACAATCCAGGATAGCCTCGGAGACACCACCACCGCCTACCACAGCCAGGGTAGTTTCGGTTTCCAGGGGAGGCCAAACATAGGCGAGATAAGCTTCTACTGGTTCGGGATATACAACGCCAGCAACTCAAGGGTTTCCGGGGAGGTATGGGTGGATGAGCTCCGGTCAGCCGAACCTCACACCGAGGGTGGCAAGGCCTACAGGGGCCAAGCCACCCTGCAGATGGCCGATGTCGCTAGCCTTGATCTGATAGCCAGCAAGGAGGAAGCGAACTTCCAGGGACTCTCCGACGCATCGCGAAGGACAACCACATCCTCCAACGCGACATACTCCGCGACCTTCAACGCGGACAAGCTCTTCCCCAAGGCCTGGGGGATGAGCATACCCATAAGGTTTCAGGGAACATCCGTCTATTCTCTGCCCAAATATTCCGCCGGCGGCGACGCACTGCTTACGCCTGAGGAGTCCTACGAACAGCGGACCCTGGCTGGTTCGGAGAGCTACACCGCGTCCATATCAAAGAAAGGATCAACCAACAGACTGCTGAAGTGGTTCGTTGACCCGGTGAGGCTTCAGGCCTCAAAGACGAAAAATTATAACACCAGCACATCATCCCTGAGCCTAACCGACAACAAGAGCCTTTCCGCGTCATACTCATACACTCCCAGCATAAAAACTCCCCCTAAGATACTGAATAAACAGATACGCTATTTGCCAAGCTCTTACTCATTAAACTATACCCTTACCGACAACTGGCAATACCAATATCAGAAGACCTCCGGCAACATCGTGACCGACAATTACACCACACAAGGCACCTATGGTGGCGACATCTCCTGGACCCCCATAGACAACATATCCGCTCGCTACTCCTTGACGAAGGAGATAGACTACAGGGCCGACACCCTCTTTGATCCCGGCGACACCACGCCCAACTTCTCCGATCCATCTCACCAGCCGGAGAAGTTTCGTTTCCCATGGACGAGGCCCCTCTACGGCTGGGAGGCTGGCCACGAGGAGAACCTCTCCGGCAGTTACAATATAACCTTTTTCCAGGGATTCATCGCGCCGAGGCTCTCATACTCTTCCCGATATTCGGAGGATCACTCCGCGAACAAGCAGATCAGGGATACCCTGGGCAACATCCTTGATATAAGGGATGTCAACGCCTCCACCACGACCGATCTGACCATTTCTAACAAGCTACTCTCGTCCATATTTGGCCTCGCGGCCAGGTTCGCGCCAAAGGACTCTTCGGGCCAACCAGGCTTCATAGAAAAGGTTCACCGCGGCCTGGGCAACACCACCTTAGGATACACATTCACGCGGAACGCCACATTCTTGAGCCTCTTTGGCAGGCCAGACTGGATGTTCAGGTATGGCTTCACGGAGAACCCTAACTATGCCAGCCTGGTTGAGCTTTCCTCAAACATAACCGAGTCAAACTCCTTCAACCTTTCTCAGGGATTCAACTTCGCCAACCTATCGGTCAGGGGCTCCTGGGACCTGACATTCACCAGGAACCAGTCGCCCACGGCAGGCAGTTCAACCTGGGCGAGGAACCTGACCAATCCTCAGCTGAATGTCACCCTGTCCAACCTGAACTTCATCCTTCCCCCGGAATACCAGAAACAGGTGACTTCCGCGTCGGTTTCCTCCGGCTTCACCCAGCGCTTCGGCTGGACGGAGACCCTCCCAATCAAGAGCCTTTTGCAGAACACCATTGAGACCTCATTCTCGCCCCTGGCCCAGTTGAACATGAACCTCAGATCGGGAACCAGCATAACGATATCATACAACACGCGCAGTTCCATCACCCTCAACCACATTCCAGACCTCTCCAAGGATTCCCTGCAGAACAACAGCTTCTCAATTAACCTTTCCCACACCTTCCAGAATTTCGGGGGACTGAAGTTTCCCTGGGCTGAGGGCCGGATACTCAAGCTGGAATCCGAGCTCCGGCTCTCCTTCAAATACAACCTCTCCACGACCACAACCTACACGATACCTTGGTCTGATACCCTGGGAGACTGGGACAGGCCGGACAAGCCCGTATCCGGCAACAGGACAACGAGCTACGGCGTTGACGGGACCTACAAGTTCTCGTCGTCTGTCACTGGCACGGTTTCCTTCACGAACGACGAGACATTCAATCTAACGACGAGCACGGGATTCAAGACCATGAAGCTATTGTTCACCGTGAACTTCGTGTTCTGATGAACCACCCATCCCGCTCGGACTTACTGGATTAAGAACCGCTATTTTCGGATCTCAACGCGCTAGCACCTTGATCCTCTTTGCGAATCCCTCGTCCTTGTAGACCGCGAAGTAGATGCCTGGAGTCATGTTGCTGATGGGGAATCTCATGAAACCAGGCTCGGTATAGCCATCCAGCAGAACCATGACCCTCCTGCCCGAAGGATCATATATGGCCAGGTAGGCCCGTGTCGGCTTGGGAAGCTCAAGCACGAGGACACCGCCTTCCTGCCTGATGGTGAGCTCCGAGGACCCAGGATTGATGCCCTCATCTACCCTCTCGTAGAGCGGGCAGATGGTATACTTAATCCAAATCTCGCCTATGGTGGATATCTCAACCTTCACGGTGTCGGGCCTGAAGGCTAGTTTATACTGGAAGTATTTTATGCAGGGGGTTCCCAGGAGGGTTGAGTCGTGGTTGCTCTTGGGCAGTTGAGCCGGCCCCAGCCAGGCCATGGTCGTGCAGTCAGTCATTGTGTTCCCGTATCGCCAGTATAGGAGGACGGATGTATCGTTGGGAATGCAGGTTTCGGCTCTCCAGCCGAAGTAGGAGATACAGCCGCCCGAATCGGGATCCGGGTGCAGTTGGAGCACGGAGGAGACCAGCTCTCCCAGCGGTGGATACTGGAACGCCATCCGGTTCTCAAATACCGCATGCTCTCCCCTCCGGGTGGCAAGTATGTCTATATCCGGGGTGCAGGACAGTTGATCAAGGTCTTCGGGATAAACCCAGTGGGAGTTATTGAAGTCGTCTATGTAGTATTCCGTGAAGCTCGGCCACGGCGCTGGAGGCGGTGTCTGCCTGAAGTAGCCTATGAAATCGTGCGATCCAACGATATCGGGTGTGCCGTCAAGGTCCATATCCCTAGCTATTGAGCCATCAGTGTATCCCGCGGAGCTGGCCGTAAGGTCGTAGTGGATGAAGTTTATGCCGTCCCCGGTGTTGATGAGACCCCGGAAGTTCCAGGCAAGGGCCTCCATGCCTATGGTTATGTCCAGAATTCCATCGCCGTTCAGGTCATTCAGCCACATGCCGTCGGCCTTGGCCCCGAGGTTATAGGCCACGTAGACGATAAAATGGCCTGTGCCGTCGTTTATGTATGTGCGGACCAGGTTGTCGCCCGGATTCGGGCAGGTGACTATATCCAGGTCTCCGTCCCTGTCCAGGTCGCCTATTGCCATCCTCCAGATGTCGTTAGCTGAGCTGTAGACCAGCTCCTCCGTGAAAAGTCCCGGCCCCTGGTTCCTGTAGAGATAGACCTGGCCGGGGTTGAACTGGAGGGCAACGAAGTCCTTGTCCCCATCGCCATCCATATCGCCAGAGAAGGCCCTGCAACGGCTCCCGGTTGAGATCTGGCCAACCGTCCAGGCTAGGCCTCCGCCGTCGTTCCTGCAGTAATAAAGCCCCCCAGCTCCGGTTGCCATAACTACATCGCCATCCCCGTCGCCGTCAAAGTCATCCGCCCATATCCCGGAACGGTCAGACATGCTCGGGAAGGTGTATATGTCGTGCCCGATGAAGACCCAGTTGTCCACGAACTCATACCACCTTGCGATTCTCCCTGAGTGGAGAACCAGGTCCTTGTCCCCATCGCCGTCAATGTCAAACGCGGAAAACCCCTGGTAGTGCGCGGTAGGGCCAGGGTTGTTGTCTATGGCTCGCCTTATCCAGCCGCCGGAGCCGTATTGCCACCCAATGGCCATGAGGCTTATTATGCCAGGGTTAGCGTAGGTAACATTCCAGGACGAGCAGAAGGTGTTTCCCCAGTTCAGCACTGGACCGGTGACCCCGGGCCCCCCATACCAATCGGTCTGGACCTTGTAGGTCTGGGTTAAAAGTAGCGCCATCAAAAGCCCGTTCATTTCACACCTCCGGCTCGTAGTTATATTATAATATATCCGTGATAGATTGTCAAGGCCTTGTTTTGCCTCACCAAAAATCTTACCGAAATTGGGCCTGGCGCCCCGCTAATTATCAGTCCTTCCCGCAAGGGACCCGACTTTCTTACCGAAATGAGGCTGGAGGTTGGGGTTAATTCTCCTATGGGATCCTGATTTTATGCGGAGCGTGCGAAAGATTTTTTGGAGAGTGGCCCCCCAAGGCCTTTACAGGGGTTTTGCCTTTTCTGTCGCCCTGTCCCAGAACTCCACATCCGCGTCCGGATCCGCGTCGCGTATCCTTTGCTCTATGAGTTCCTTGAGATTCCTGAGGATCTCGTATCCCACCGAGTTTCTCCCAAGGGCGGCCGCGACCCGGCTCGTTGTACCCGATCCCAGGAACGGGTCAAGGACGGTCTCTCCCCTGTATGAGAACAATCTTATGAGCCTGTAGGCGAGCTCGTCCGGGAAAGCGGCTGGATACTCCGAGGCAAGCCAGTTTCCCGTCTGGTTCGGCAGGCGGTTGGTCATCTCCCAGAGGTTAAGATACCACTTGCCGCCGAGATACTCCTCCTTCTCTATGGGATCATCCTCGTCCCTCTTTGGCCTGAGAGCCTTGTAGTCCGGTTTGCCCTTCTGAAAAATCAGTATGGACTCCTGGATGTTGTCCGGGTAGTAATACATGGGCCAGGGATGCTGTAGGAGAACTCCGGATCTCCGGGATATCCGGATGTAGCCCTCCGGTTTCTTCCAGGTTATCCTGTCCCTGTAATCAAAGCCCTCCCCCATGAATATTCTCGTGGTGTCCGCGACAATGGGGTAGCGTTTCCCATCAACCAGCATGTCATCAGTGTTGACCGCGACGACCCGGCCGGCCTCCAGGACACGCATTGATTCTCTGGCAAAGTCCCTGATCAGGTCAAGATAAGCCTCATAGCTCGGAAAGAGTCCCTGGTAATCAAACGGCGCGTTGAAATAGGGAGGCGATGTGACGACGAGCTGGACGCTCTCGTCCGCGAGCTCCGGCATCTCCCTTGAGTTGCCGAATATAACCCTGTGAAAGGTTGGGCCTGAGCGCACGCTCTTCGTCACAACCAAATTTTAATCCGCCAGCATAAGCTGTGTCAAGCTAAGTCTCGGCCGCGCAAGGACTTAACGGATTCGGCCGCGATCAAGGAAATCGGCCCCGGGCAAGGGATTCAGGGGTTTTATTCCCTGACCAGGAGGTGAACCGCATGCGAAACCCCTTTGTCCTTTAATTCAACGAGGCTGATCCAGTAATATTTCCCCGTGCCCGAAAACCGCGAGATCCTTCGGCTTCTTGATGAACTCTTCGGCCCACTTGCCCGTGATCACCTGGACGCGCTGAGAAGGCCAAAAAGACCCGGCCTCCGGATAAACACCCTGCGGGTGAGCGTGGAGGAGGGGAAGGCACTGCTTGAGGAAAGGGGCTTCAGGCTGACCCCCTTGCCCTTTTACGAGCCGGGATTCCGGGTTGACTGGCACCCCGGCGAGATGGGGAGAACCCCTGAGCACGCGGCCGGTCTCTTTTACATCCAGGAGCCATCGTCCATGATCCCGCCGGTGATCCTGTGCCCCGGGCCCGGTGAACTGGTGCTTGACCTGGCCGCGGCCCCTGGCTCAAAGACAACACAGCTCTCCGCGATGATGGACAACCAGGGCCTCGTCCTTGCCAACGACCCGGACAGACAGAGGCTCAAAGCCCTGCACGGCGCGCTGGATCGCTTGGGCTGTCTGAATGTGGCCACATGCTCCCTTGACGGCGCAAGGATTGGGAAACTCTATCCGGAATCGTTTGACAGGGTCCTTCTGGATGCGCCGTGCTCGGGCCTGGGAACCCTGCACAAGAACCCTGAGGTTTCGGACTGGTGGTCATGGGAAAAGGTTGCCAGGCTCGTTAGGGTTCAGCGCAGGCTCATTCTTTCGGCTTACGATGCCCTCGCGCCCGGCGGCAGGCTTTGCTATTCAACCTGCACTATAACCCCCCAGGAGAACGAGGGCATAATTGACTACCTCTTGAAAGAAAGGCCAGGCGCCAGACTGCTTGATTTCTCGCTCAGAGGGGTTTCGCTTTCGCCCGGCCTGACGGAATGGGCCGGGAAACCCTTTCATCCCCCTTTGGCCATGACCCGCCGATTGTATCCCCTATATGAACCCGATCACGAGGGTTTTTACCTGGCCTTGATTGAGAAACCATGAAGCCGGGAGTGGTGGCAGAGGTATCGGCACATACCCCCCTCAAGTTTAATTTCGGCGCGCTTATGCTCTAATATATGAACATGCTTAACGATTTGGAGATGGCTGATTTCGTAAAAAGGGGCCACCTTACTGCCCTTTTCCTAGGTATTTTTGCCTACCCCTCGTTCATGCTGGTTGATTGGTTTGTCAGGCCAGAGAATTTTGCCTCGGCCTTGGCTGTCCGGCTTGCCTTTTCGCTATTCGCGCTTTTGGGGTTTTTCCTGTTCAGGAAAATACCCGCACGAAACCATCTCCCCTTGGTGTATCTGACGGTATCATTGATTTCTATTTGTCAGGTGTCCATAACACTCATCGTCCACGAGATCACTTACCTTCTCGCGTCTGTTATGATACTCTTTGTTGTTGGCAGTCTCATACCCATGAGCCTCACGCACGCGGTCGTGCTCGGTTCCGTGATGTTCGTGTTCATATACCTGATACCATTCCTGGCCCTGATTAATCCTTCAAACCTGGTAATGGGCATATACGGGTTGGTTACTGGAATCGTCGGCGCGACATTGTCCGGTTTTACGAGCATAACGATATTCAGGATGAGGGTTCGCGAGCTGGCCTCCTATGCTGAGATCCGCGCGAAGAACCAGGAATTGCTTGAACTAGCAGAGGAAAACAGGAGACAGGCTGAAATAAGCAAAATGGCCCTTTCGGAGCTGGCCAGCATGGTAAGCCCCCTGGCGGACGCGGTTGAGAGGATCCGCCAGGCCTCCTCGCATCTGTCGTCTTCGGCTGAGGAGATGCGAACCGGCATATCAGAGACCGCGAGGGCCAACGAGGAAGTATCCCTCAGCATAAGCAGGGTTGATTCTGTCATCCAGGCCTCAAGAAAGACGATCACTGATTTTGGTCGTTGGGAAAGGGAAGAGGCATCTCCAAGCAGGGATAGGCTCCTGGAGGTAACATCAAAGATGTCCGAGACGGTTTCCGAAATAGGGAAGATTAGCGCGATGGTAACGGACATGTCCCGCAAGACCCACATCCTCGCGCTGAACGCGGGGATAGAGACCGCGAGATCCGGCGCGGCAGGGAGTTTCGGGGTAATAGCCAAAAGGATGAGAGAATTCTCCGAGGAGACCAGGGGAAAAACCGGCGAGATACTGAATCTTCTCAGAAAGCTTGAGAATCAATCGGGGGCATTGTCTACCCTAATGGAAGTCTACGCTAGTCAATCAAGGGCCGCGGCAGAGTCTTTCACAAAAACAATTGATGAGTTTGATTCCGCGGCTGGGCAAATCAGCATTATAAGACAGATGTCCGAAGCTGTTGCCTCGGTTGCAGAAGAACAGTCCAGGGCGATAAGCGCTCTGGCAGAATCGGCAGTTGAACTTAATGGATTGGTGGAAGACCTGCGAGCCATTATGATCCGTCTGGATGAAGCCGAAAAGAGAATAAAGGATTCAATTTAGCTGATAGCTTCAGCCCAGCTCCGGCTTGATATTGGATCATTGGGTAGATGTTGATTTAAGAGCCTCCCCAACCACATACAACGAACCCGTTACCAGAATGATCTCATCCGGCCCCGCGAGGGCCCTAGCTTGCCCCACGGCCTCGGCTACGTCCCTTGTCCTGATGACATTTAAACCCATATCCCTTGCCAGAGGCTCCATGAGAAAAGGCTCCGCGGCACGGGGCGTTTCCGCCCTGGTAAGGATAACGAGCCTGGCGCTGGCAAGCAGATCCAACATTGCTTTGAGGTCCTTCCCCCTACTCGCGCCAAAGACCACGATCAGCTCTTTCCCGGGGAAAAGCCTCTTGACCTCGCCCAGGGTTGCCGAGACCGCGAGCGCGTTGTGCGCGCCATCAAGAACAAGAGGGGGTTCACCATCAAGCACCAGGAGCCGGCCCGGGTGTCTCGTCCCTGAGAAATCGGGACGCTTTATCCCAAGCCTGATAAGCCCGGCCGCGGATAGGGCCAGGTTCTCGGCCTGAAACCGGCCGATAAGTGGGGTTGTGTATTCCATGCCGGCCATGGCTATTTTTGTCCCGGCTAAATCGGATGAAACCAGTTCGTATTTCGGGATAACCATCTCCGCGCCGTGCTTTTCGCATGTGGCCCTGATCACATCCATGGCCTCCGGCTCCTGCTCGCATGTTATTACCGTCCCGCCCTTTATCAACCCGGATTTCTCGCGCGCTATATCAGCAATGGTATTCCCCAGGATGTGAGTATGATCAAGCCCTATTCGTGTTATCACAGTTAGGTCCTGCAGGACAGCGTTGGTCGCGTCAAGCCTGCCGCCCAGGCCCACTTCAAGAACCCAGAAGTCCGGCCCCTGTTCCCTGAAATACAGGAACGCGACTGCTGTCATTGTCTCAAACCAAGTCGCCATCCCTCTCCTCCCAAGCAGGTGAGGCTTTATCTCGGAGACCAGCCTGGCCAGCTCCTCCTCAGGGATTGGCGAGCCGTTCAGGGATATTCGCTCGTTTATGTTCACAAGGTGCGGCGAGGTGTATGTTCCGACAGTGTAGCCAGCGTTCAGTAGGCCGCGGGTCATGTGCGCGGCAACTGAACCCTTGCCCTTTGTCCCGGCTACTGTTACCTTTCTGCCGGGAGATTCGTGCGGCCGGCCCAGTTTCTCAAGGAGCTCAAGGAATGGTTCAAGGGATTTCGTGTAGCCGCCCGTTTGCTCATAGTTAAGTAGGGAGTTCAGGAAGCTTTGGGCCTCTTGCCAGGTCATATCTTAACAGCCCACCTAGCGGCCTTGAGTATGCTCGTGGTCACGATGTCCGGCCCAAGGCCATCCGGCGCGGCGTTCGCTATGAGGGCTGTCCTCGTCCCCATTGCTTTTCCCGCCAGGACATCCCTTGGGTTATCCCCTATCGTAACCGAGCGCGAGAGATCTATGTCCGGCCACTTAAGCAATATCCTCTTTATCATGCCGGGCGCGGGTTTCCTGCACCCGCATCGCTCCCCCGGCACATGCGGGCAAAACTCCAGGCCGTTGAACCTTATGCCCAGTCGCCTCTCCATTTCCCTGTGGGTCGCCATGAGGTTCTCCCTTGATATGAATCCCCTGGCCGCGCCGGACTGGTTGGTCACCACGAAGAGTAGAAAACCCGCTTCTTTAAGGGTTTCAAGCGCTTCCTTTGCTCCACGAATGGGCCTCACCATCTCCGGAGAACCACCGTAGTGCATGTCCTCTATTATCGTCCCGTCCCTGTCAAGAAATGCGGCTCTCATTTTTTAGCTCCGCGAAACAAGTTGGACTGCGGGGTTCTTCTGGAAGGCTTCAGGACGCGACATTTCTCAGCATCTCCTTCACTATACTGAAGGCCTTTGCCCTGTGGCTGATCGTGTTTTTCACTTCCGGCGAAAGCTCCGCGAAGGTTCTTCCCATCGGCGGATAAAGGAACACGGGGTCATATCCGAACCCGGCCTGGCCGCACTCCTCGGTGGTTATGAACCCCTCAACCCTTGCGTCAGCGAACGCGAAATCCACACCATTTGTGGTCAGGCACGCGACGGTCACGAACCACGCCCTCCTTCTCGCAAAAGGGACACCCTTTATCAGGGCGAGGAGCTTTTGCCTATTGTCCCGGTATGTTGCCCCTGGCCCCGCGAAACGAGATGAGAATACTCCGGGCATCCCGGAGAGCGCGTCCACGCAAAGCCCGGTATCCTCGGCTATCGTTGTAATGCCGTATGCACTGAACCCGTGCTCGGCTTTCAGCCGGGCGTTTTCCATTAGGGTTAGTCCGGTTTCCTCGGGCCCTTCTATGCCGATATCTTTGAGTGAGATTAGTTCAAGCCCAGGGAAAAATACTATCTCGCTAATCTCCCGAAATTTATCCGGATTGCCAGTCGCTACGAGGACTCGCAAGTGGCTATTGCTCGCCCCCTGTTCCCCCTTCCTCCTTGATGAAGACAACGGTCTCGGCCACAAAAGCGTCAGCGTAGCCAAGGGATTTCTGGACCGTGGTTAGGAACTGTTCAGCATCCTCCCTTTTCTGGAAGTCGCCTATGCGTATCTTGTAGAACGGGGGTATCTCCTCAATGTAGACCGGGAAGGCCACTTTCTCCTGGACCTCTGACCTTATCTTCTCGGCCTTGTCCTTGTATATGGTGGCGAAGACCTGGACACGGTAACCATAGACCCTCTTCATTCCCGGGGGGGTCACCTGGCCGTATGTCCACTGGCCCGAAGTTGATCTTCCTGCCGTGTCCTGGCTTGTGGCCTGGGCCAGCAGGAGAACCGGTGAGGTCTCCTCAACCGGCTCCTGGGAGAGGATAGCTAAGAGTATCAGTTCCATGGGAAACCCCCTTATTTGATGCCGTATTTCTCTTTGAAGCGCCTGACCCTCCCACCCGCGTCAACCGTTGACTTCAGGGCTCCGGTGTAGAAGGGGTGGCAAGCGGAACACACCTCCACCTTCATCTTTTTCTTGGTGGAGCCTAGCTTGACTGTGTTGCCGCACGCGCAAACTATTTCCGCGTCCCGAAAATACTCTGGATGTAAGCCTTTTTTCATACCTGCTCCGTTATCACGCTAGGAAACCCAGCCTGTCTACCTCCTTAAGAAGCGCTGTTATATCTCTCATGGCGGTTTCTCTTGAGACCCCATAGCGCCTGCTCATCGCGAGGGCCATTCGGGACACATCCTGGCCTCCGGCCATGACCATCTCCATTATCTCTCCTCCCGTTGAGTTCAGCCTCACGACGATGGGGCCCCTTCTCAGCACGAATTCATCCCCTCGCCAGCCACCCCGCGTCCCCTTTTTGAGCCTGGGGACCCAGCTAGCCGGGAGAGGAACTCTCCTCAAGGCCGCGTATAATAGGAGGCTCCCGGTGCCCAACAGGGCACTTTTCAAAAAACTCCTCCTTGTCATAGGCCTATATTCTAAGGTTTTTGCCATGGCCTGTCAAGTCCTAAGCCCGCGACCGGGATTGAACCGGTGACCTCGTCCTTACCAAGGACGCGCTCTACCGACTGAGCCACGCGGGCCTTTTGTAGTCCCGACAAAGCGGGAACCAGGATCCCGCTTTGGCCTTTTCCAAGGCGAGAGCCAGCGGCCCCGCGAGCACACCGTGCTAAGCGGGAGACGGGATTTGAACCCGCGACCTCCTGCATGGCAAGCAGAAGCTCTACCACTGAGCTACTCCCGCAGGCCCATAATTGTAAAACCCGGCGCGATGGCCAGTCAAGCGCGATGAAAAATCAAAAAAGCCCCGGTCTGATGGCCGGGGCCGTTTTTGCTTGGATAACTATGTTATTTCGTCCAGACCAGCTTCACCGTCCTGGAGAAATTACCCGCTTCTGCCCTCACCAGGTAGATTCCATGGCCGACCTGTTCGCCCGCGGACGACCTGCCTGACCAGTATAGCGTGTAAATTCCGGGCTCGCGCTGACCATCCGCCAGAACCGCAACACACCTTCCGGATATGTCATAGACCTTCACGCGAACGCGGGAGCTCACCGGGACAGTCAGGCTGAACCTGGCCTTGCCTTTCGCGGGGTTGGGGCCGGCCATGGCGAAGCTGAACGCCTTTGGCACGCCAGCGGATTCGCCCACTCCAACCTCCGGCGGGTCAGTGGTATATTTCAAGGCAAATGGCGGTTCAACCGGCGCCGCGCCCCTTGAGTAGGTGTTGTTGAAGCTATACATCAGGTAGTTGAGCATGTTGTTGTCCTGGATGCCCAGGGTCCCGTCCGCGACTGATGGCGAGGCCTGGTAGTAGCAGAATATTTCCCCGTCCCCGGTTACGGTAGGATTGTAGGCAGGGTCAGAAAGGACTATCTGGAAGGTGTTGGGTTCGCCCGTGCTGATGTCTTCAACGCCATACCACTCCACGATGAACCGGTGGCCACCAGCGTCGTTGTAGTAATAGACATAGCCGCCTCCACCGCCGCCGGCAGGCAGGAGGTCATCCCATATTCCGGCTATCATTCGGTAGGCGTTGGAAGAGGGCAATTGCTCGTTTGACCAAGCTGTGTTGGAGGACGAACCCATTACCAAGAACCCGTTTGAGCAAACCGAGACCTGGTTGTAGTTCGTCCCGTAATACTTGAAGCTAAAGGGCAGGCTCAGGGTCCGGATGTCGTCATCGTCAAGGTTGAGCGATGTTCCAACTCCACTTATCTCAAACCACTCGTATGTCGGGCACTCGGTATATAGCGTATCGGTCTGGTCATACGCGTAGTAGCCGTAGGCATCCGGCCCGACCGGGTCGTGCTCGGTTATCTCGCCCACGACCAGGTAGAAAGAGAGGGTGTCAATGTAGCCGTCCGTCGTCTGCGTTATCAGGGTAAACCGGACCGTATCCTCAATAGGTATGGAGGGGTCAGCGAAAACCACGAACTCGTCTCCCGTGTTGAACCTTGAGGAGTCAACCCTTATGTCCCCCCACGTGCCAGCAGAGTCCTGTATGGTTATCAGGGTGTGGGTTGTCCTCAGTTTGCCCGTGACGCCGTAGCCGTGGCCGTGGCCCGCGTTCTCCAGCTCAACGAAAAGCTTCGCGGTCTCCCCTGGGTCAAGCTTGTAGTTTGGTTTGGGCTGGCCCTGGTCATCAACCAGGGTTGAGGCTACCTCAAAAACCGGGGTTCCCAGGAGTATCTTCACCTGGAATGTCCACTCGTGGGCCGCGTCGTCCGTTATCACCATGCTGAACTGGGCAGAGTAGGCATCCGGCAGGCCTGCCACGGACGAGAATGTGAACTTGTCCGAGGATACGAGCGAATCCCCGGGCCCCAGGGTTCCTATGTTGCTGACCGAGTCCGTCACGGTCAGGTTGGGGTCAGTTTCCCTGAGCTTTGCGACCACGCCGGACGCTGGCTGACTCCCCAGGTTCTTGAAGGTGTAATAGAGGCTTATCGTCTCTCCGGGATTGGGTATCGTGTCCCCGTTGCCCCCGGAGTCGTCCAGTCTGTAGCGTATGGGCGCGACATATGCCTGGTCTGATATGACAATGGTGTATCCGCGGTGGGGTTTGTGGTTGTGCGCGGTCACGGTGACGAAGACCGTGTCAACCGCTATTGGGTTTATCGGCACCTGCGCGAGTCCGGCCGAGTTGGAATAAGCCACTCCCAGGATGGCTATCGTGTCACCCGCGCCCCTGTCCTTCTGCCAGACGCAGACCAGCGCGTTCCGGAGCGGCCCCAGGTTGTTTGAGACATAGACATCCATAACAGATGGCCCAGGCGGTACGGGGTTGTATGTGGCGGTTATCTCCTTCGGCACCAGGGTGAAGAGGTCCATGGACGGGTCTCCGAAGAGGTTATACTGCTCAAAGTAGCGGTTGACCGTGGAAGTGTTGCCGTAATAGGCGAGGACTCTGAGCATACCGCCGCCGAGGAATCCCCTCATCCATGTAACCGCGCTGTCAAATATGAAGTCATAGACCCCCTTCTGCAGGATGTCGTCCTCGTCCCAGTAGGAGGTCACGGAACTGCCCCACGACGCGACCGCGCCCTTGTTCGGCGCGCGTATCCACGCCTCCATGAAACACTCGCCCGTGCCCTGGTAATCTCCCGTGTAGCAGGCGTATGACTGGACCAGGGGGAGCATGTGGCCGTTGTTCAGGTTGTAGACATCCGAGTTGGAGAAGGAAGGCCCTCCCCACCCGGTTGAGCCGCCGTGGCCTGAGTATGTGGCCTGGGACCGGCCGTTGTTTATGGCCGTGGCAATCGGGGTGCCCGTTCCGTAGTAAGCCCAGAGCGAATCGCAGGTCATCCCGTTGGCCCTGGCCTTTGCCATGCAGTAGAGGTGGGTTCCCTCCGCGACCCCGTGGTAATCGCCGTCGTCCGAGGCCATGAAGTAGGCCTTCTGGGCCCAGGCGTCCGTTGGCCAGTTGGTGGTCTCGTATGCCATGACCTTTGAGACAACGCCGGCTAACTGCGCGTTGTTCGCGGCCGAAAGCCTCCCTATCCAGACATCAGGGACATAATCGGGCTGGCCCGCGCTCTCCAGGCACGCGTAATGCAGGTCGGTGTTGGCGTAGGTGCCCCCCCAGCCGGGAACGCCGTTGCCGTGGTCGCCCACCAGGAGAACGAACTGCAGGTCATACTCCCAGTTGTTGTAGAGGTTCTGGATGAAGTTCTTTATTGAAGTTGTTGTGGTTCCGGTCTCCGATGTCTTCGCCACCCTTACCCTGAACCCTTTTTCCTTTTTCCAATTTGCCAGGGGAAGGATGGTGTTATACATGCTGTCCGGTACGATGATAAGGTATCCTATTTCAAGGGGAGGGACTGCCCTGACAGTGGTCCTGTTCCACGCAACCATTGACGCGAGCTCGCCCATTGGCGTCAGGTCATCCGTGAAGCCAGCGCCCCCTGAGAACCTGACCTCAACCGTCCCCGATGTGATATAGCGCAGTTCGCCCCTTGCTGGGTTGTATGAGACCGGCCTAACCTCAAGGAGCCAGAGCTCGTGTCCGTGCATGATTCCAAGGGGTTCAACCCTCACCGGTTCTCCGGGCCAGGGCGCGTCAAGGGAATAGACCCTCCGGTCAATCGTGAAATCCGGGCGCGGCCCGGTCTTCGGCACTGGCGGCTGAAGGGGCCAGATGTTCTGGCTGATCACGAGATTTTCCTCCGAGGCCCCGGCGAGCCACGCGCTCACACTCGCGCCCTTCGGCACCTCTATTATCCTGCGGAAGACCGGCAGTTGCGGCATCCCCTCCTGGTTGGTGAACTCGTGCTCTGTCCCTTCGTAGTAGACGGCCAGATATGTCGTTCCCTGGTTTTCCATCCCCGTGAGCGCCGGCGCGCCTAGCGAGACCTGGGCAGTGAGGCCCCAGTCCCCTGACGAGGCGAGGGAAAGCCCTGGATCGGCACCCATAATCCCAATAAGCATTATCGCGTTCATGCTATCTCCTTGTGCTTTTTACCACAAATTTATAATGCCGGGGGATGGGCCGGATCAACCCCACGCTCAGCTCCAAAAATAAGATCACCGAAACGCGAACTGGTGTTTCAAAAATGTGATCACCGAACAGCTCTCTGTTTAAGATATGGAGGCA
>FWPU01001711.1_pt1 | contig 64606 bp, 59 predicted proteins | sample 2228361 | NCBI WGS metagenome assembly FWPU01 (sample SAMEA103939777, study PRJEB20133) | metagenome
TTGGAAACGTTGCAACAGCTTTGATTCTCCCCTTGCTTGCGAAGTATCAAGATAATTTAGAGGAATTCACTCGTCACTATCGACTTTGTCTGGATCTCTCGGCTGTGGCTGCTTTGGCTACAGTAGGCCCCCTTATGGTGCTGGGGGATTCAATAGTCCGCCTTCTATACGGTCCGAAGTACTCGGACTTGGGGTCGTTGATGATGGTATTTGGGGCTGTGGTGGCTCTTCGTTTTTTCCGATTGACGCCGGCTATAGCCTCTATGGCCAAGGGGGACACAATCAACCAGCTAATGGGCAATATCGCACGGGCTATGAGTCTTCCTGTGGCAATGTTGTTAGTGGCAATTGGCTTTCGCAATGTTCTTGCTGTGGCTGCATGCGGGTTGATCGGGGAGATTCTTTCCATTTTTGTTTCCATCATTCGAATCAAAAAAAGGCAAAACATCGCGATGCAAGCCCATATTCGACCATTGATATTCATGGGAGGATGGATTGCGGCTGCAGGACTTCAGCATTGGCTGTTTCCTGCCCATTCGATAATTGTAGGCAGCACTTTGCTGGCCGGTTTGTGGATAATGGGAATTGTTATAGCGGTTCTTTTACTCCCAGATTTATTTTTAGCACTTCGAAAAGGATTTGGCCAGGTGAAGCTGGCTCGGATTATGTAGGAACGATTTAGTAATTTTAATTGCTAATTGCGTGTGCTGGCAAACACCTGATTGCAAAGTTGCCCCCTTTGGGTACCGGGATATTTATTAGCCTTTAACGTACTGAAAAGAGACGAATTAAGGGCATATAAGACATACTAAATCGAAATAGATTTTAAAGTGGATATTTATTAATGATTTTCCATTTTCGAATTTTTTTGAAGACCATATGAAATCATTGAGGGTAGGCGTGATGGGCACGCCGGTTAGTTCGGGCAACCAGGGGGTCATGGCCCTGGGGGCATCGCCGGTAAATCTATGCGCCAGGGATGGTCGAGAAGTAGTGCTCTTCCTTGGGCATAGGGATAACAAGCCGGTTCCATTTTGCATCGGGGGAGAAACGAGGTTGGTCCCGTTGGTGAACTGCCGCCTCTCGCCACGTGCCAGACTCAGGGATCACTTGGGGTGGATCTTGCTGGCGTCACTAATTTACAGGGCTTTTCCCTTGGCTTCATTGCGCCGTACACTCAGCCGTGTCACGCCCTGGATCCATGCGTTGGAAAAAGTTGATTTGGTGGGCGATGTGCGTGGCGGGGACAGCTTTTCGGATATTTATGGCATGCGTCGGTTTTTGGACGGCTTTTTTATGGCCTTGACGGTTTTGATGGTGAAGGGGTCATTGGTTCTGTTTCCCCAAACCTTCGGCCCATACAAGCATCCGATGGCCCGGATACTGGCGCGTTATCTTTTGCGGCATTCATCGCTTGTGATGGCAAGGGATGAGGTGAGCAGGAGGGTTGCCGAAGAGCTCATTGGCTCTGGAAGCAATGTGTTGCTTTGCCCTGATGTGGCTTTTTCCCTGGAGGCGCTGCGGCCGGAAAAAATTCAGGTGGATCCTCCTTTGGAAGGGGCCATGCCTTCAGGGCTTATTGGCCTGAACGTGAACGGCTTGATGTACAACGGGGGTTACACCCGGGAAAATATGTTCGGCCTTAAGCTGGATTACCGAAGTGTCTTGCCTGGGTTGGTGGAGGTGCTTCTTAAGGTGCATGATGGTGAGTTGTGGCTTGTGCCGCACACCTATGGTCCTCCTGAAAGCGTGGAAAGCGATCCCGAGGCCTGCCGCAAGATAAGGCAGATGCTACCCGAGGGATTGAAGGAGCGGGTGAGAATCGTTACCGGCGAGTATGACTGCCATGAGCTCAAGTGGATCGTCGGCCAGTGCGATTTTTTTGTCGGCTCACGCATGCATTCCTGCATTGCTGCCTTATCACAGGGGATTCCGTGTGTTGGCATAGCCTACAGCCGCAAATTTCAAGGTGTGTTCGAGACCGTGGGCATGGGGGAATGGGTGGTGGATGGGTGTGAAACTACTGACCAGCAAACCATCGCCCGCGTGATGGAGCTTTACCAAAGGCGCAACGAGGTGCGCCAAGAACTTAAGAGAAATGCCGAAGAGGCAAGGAAAAGGCTCTTCGAAGTGTTTGAAAGACTTTTCAGGGAAACAGTTTCGTCTCGCTAAGACGCCAAGGTCGCCAAGAATCCTCTTCTTTCCCGCAAAGACGCCAATAAGACCCAGAGCAAATCTTCTTTGCGGCCTTGGCGTCTTGGCGCGGAATATGCTTTTTTCCCCCGCAAAGACGCAAAGATGACCAAGAAAAACTCCTTATTTTCATGTAATGCGTAGTTCAAATGCGCCTATACCTATTTCCTCCTTTGCGGCCTTGGCGTCTTAGCGCAAGAACAGACTCTTGAAATATGACTGAGAACGAAATAGGCCGAATCGTCGTGGACACTGCTATATCAGTCCACCGCGCACTTGGTCCAGGACTGCTTGAATCTGTTTATGAGGCTATATTGGCACATGAGTTGCGGCGACGCGGCCTAACAGTGGAGCGCCAAGTCCCGATGGCCATCATATATGAAGGCATGGTGTTTGACGAGGGCTTTAGGGCTGATATCGTGGTTGAAGGAAAGGTCATTTTGGAACTCAAGTCTGTGGAACGTGTAACTCCAGTTCACAAAAAACAGATTCAAACGTACTTGCGTCTTACCGGATGCAAACTTGGATTTCTTCTTAATTTTGGCGAGGCCGTGATGAAAAATGGAATAACCCGTGCTGTCAACGGGCTCGAAGAAGGATAAACCTTTGCGGCCTTGGCGTCTTAGAGCGGAATATGCTTTTTCTCCCGCAAAGACGCAAAGTGCGCAGAGAAAGGCTTTTTCACTCACGCCTTGCGCGGGGAAAAGTTTGTCCTTTGCGCCCTTGGCGTCTTGGCGCGATGACTAACCTCAATTCATAAAATGAAAACAGTAGCCGACGTAGTGAGGTGGCGGCTGTGCCTAGGCTGTGGGGCCTGCGAATGGATTTGTCCCGAGGGCCGGGTCCGCCTGCTGGATTTTCCGTCGGATGGGATCCGGCCTGTTTTAGATAGGGAAGACTGTAGGGCATGTGATCTGTGCCTTCGAGTATGCCCGATGGTGGAGACAGATTTCCGGTTTGATTCCTCCCTCCCCGGCTATGTGGCTGAGCCGGGAAATAAATGGGGTCCTGTCATTGAAATCTGGGAAGGCCATGCCTCTGATCCTGAAATTCGGTTTAAAGGTGCTTCAGGCGGGCTGCTGACATCCCTTTCCGCCTACTGCCTGGAAGTGTTGGGCATGGAGGGGGTGCTGCATACGGCACAAGATCCTGAGGATCCGGTTCGAAACCGCACAAGGCTCAGCCGCACCAGAGAGGATCTGATGGCTGCAACAGGATCCAGGTACTCGCCCGGCAGTGTTTGCAATGGGTTCGGCCTCCTGGGTGAGGCCCCAGGAACGTACCTTTTTATAGGAAGGCCGGCTGAGGTTGCCGCGCTTAAGAATGGAGAAAACCTCAGACCCGACCTTAAGTCAAAAGTTGGGGCTGTTTTCTCTTTTTTTTGTGCAGAGGCTCCCTGCACCAGGGGAACCCTCGATCTTCTTGGGAGCCTGGGTTTAAAGCCAGAGGCGCTTGCAAGTCTCAGGTATAGAGGAGAAGGATGGCCGGGCCACTTCGCGCCTGTACTCAAGGGGAAGGGGGAGCCGGCTTTGCAGATGACCTATAGGGAAAGCTGGTCTTTTTTACAGGCCTATCGTCCCTGGTCCGCCCACCTTTGGCCGGACGGAACCGGGGAGTTGGCGGACATAAGCTGCGGGGATCCTTGGTACATGGAGCCCAAAAATGAAAATCCCGGTAGCTCCCTTGTGGTTGTCAGGACAGAGCGGGGTCGAGAGATCCTCCACGGAGCCATGGAAAAAGGCTACCTGGAGCTTCGCAAGGCCGAGCCTTGGAAACTGATCCGTTCCCAGGAGGGGCTTGTCAAGAAAAAAGGCGCTGTATGGGGAAGGCTTCAGGTGATGCGGCTTTTGGGTCTTCCTGTTCCAAGGTTTCGAAAGGGCCGCCTGTTCAAGTGCTGGGCGGCTCTCTCCCCGGAGGAGAGCGCGCGGTCCATCTTGGGAACCCTGCGCCGTATCATCAGGCGGAAACTCTACAGGCCCCTTGACATGAGTCGGGAAGAAGCTGTGACCGTGAGCCCTCCCATGCGAGGATCAGCCAAGAAGATTTTAGACTCCTCTTCTTGGATGCCAGGGCCGGAGTGAAAACCATGAAGATGATTAGTTCCGAGTTGTTCCCCGAGGTTATCGTAATAGAGCCTAAGGTTTTGAGGGACGAGCGGGGATTCTTCTGGGAGACTTACCAAGAGGGAAGATACTTGGAAAGCGGTGTCCGTGCCAGGTTTGTCCAGGACAATCTTTCCTATTCACAAAAGGGGGTCTTAAGAGGTCTTCACTACCAGATTGGAAGGCCCCAAGGAAAGCTCGTTTGGGTGATAAAGGGGGAGGTGTTCGACGTAGTGGTGGACCTGAGAAAAAGCTCTCCCACCTTCGGGAGATGGTTTGGAATGATGCTTTCGGAGCGTCGTCCCAAACAAATCTATATACCTGAAGGCTTTGCCCATGGCTTTTGCGTCACAAGCCGCGATGCGCTTTTCTGCTACAAGTGCACGGACTACTATTCGCCAAGCCATGAGAGAGGAATCAGGTGGGACGATCCAGAGCTTGGCATAAAGTGGCCCGTCCGTAATCCTGTTCTCTCGGAAAAGGACAAAAGGTTTCCCTTGCTCAAGCAGGTAAAGAAAGAGGATTTGTTCCCCTAACCCGCATTCTCAGGCACACTGAGCTTGATCTTGATGAGCGCTTCTTCTTGTGCCACAGAAGTGTTCCCCACCTGCCCTCGAGGTTATCTTCGGATCAAGCTTCTTTTTAAAGAAAAGGCGGCTTTTTTCTATCCCTCACGAATTAGCACAGGAGTTCATACCCTAGCCAATCGAACGACTCCCCTGACCTAATTATTAAGTCACGACTACCTTTGCTTCCCGTGCCCCCTTCCATTTCCCGGGGGTCTTTCTTTGCCTACCATTTGGGCAAGGACCGCGCAGGTGCCAAAGCCTCCTGACTCAATTATTGAGTCAAGGCCACCATTACCCACCGCTGCCCCTCGCATTTTGGAAGGGTTTCCCCTTGCCTATCCTTTGGGTGCTGACCGAGCAGTAAACATGATGCCTGACTTAATTATTAAGTCAAAGCGCCTTGATCCCCCTGCCACTGTGCCATTTCCTACAGCTCCAGCCTTGGCTTTTCTTTGTGCGCTGACCAAGTGAGCAACAAGGCTTCCCGACTCAATCATCGAGTCAACGCACCTCTGTCGCCCTGTCCCTATTCCATATCCCACGGATCGAGGCTCTTTTTCCCTTTGGGTGCTGACCAGATACCTAAAAGGGGCCTCCTGACTCAATTATTGAGTCACGACCACCCCTTTCCTCACAGCCTAGCGGCATTTCAGTGGGGTTTCTGCTTGCTCAATCTTTGGGTGGTGAATAAACCATTGACCAGATTTCCTGACTTAATTATTAAGTCAGGGCCAAAAATGTCATGCGGGGGCTTTCCCTGGTGACGGAGAAGGCTACTTCAAGCCGCAGGCCGGATCCCGAGAAATGGCTCACCATGTTCTTTGGCAGCCAATCCAGGGCGAGAATTGTGCTATTGTTTTGCGCCAATCCGGACAGGGAGTTCTACCAGCGAGAGGTGATGTACGAGACCGGGCTTTCTTTGCAGCCGGTCCAAAGGGAGCTGGCGAACTTAACGGACCTCGGGATCTTGACCACGAAAAAGACGCAAGCGCGAGTGTATTACCAGCTTTCATCTTCCCCAGTTTTCCGGGCCTTCAGGCAGTTGGTCGAGCTGGCTGGCTGATGTGAGTAATCTTGGCAACTTATTGCGCAGTGAGCTTTGGTACAATCTTGGAAGAGCCGGGGCGCAGAGCGCGACGGCCTCTTTGGCACGGGCCGCTGCATGGCAAAGGGGTCCGAACTGCGGACTTACGGATTTGCCGGAACAAATCGGTAACGCGAGTTCTCGCTCCAGTTGCTCGCGGGGGGTGGTTTAGGTCGACGCCGTGTGATTGAAATACAGAAAAATCGGATATAATCTTCTGGTGAGTGTTGTAATAGGAGGGATAGGCCGTTGAAATACAGGTTGCCTGTTACCGTTGTCCCCATGGATGAGGGGGGATTCATGGCCCGCTGTGAGCAAGTTCGGGCGACAGCCACCGGCGAGTCATCTGAGGCTGCAATAGAGAACCTTCGAGAGGCCATAGAAGAAATGGTAATGGAGTATGGCGAAGAGGCGGTTTTCGAAGGGGTGACCCCTGAGGGTGACGTGCAGGTCATTGAGGTCGCCGTTTGAGTCGATTCCCTGAACTGCACCGCGGCCAATTCGAAGAATTCCTGCAAACTTTCTCACGTCCTGGAACGCTCAAGTTCCGAAACAACAAATGGGTTGGTCTCAACCGCCACGGAAACCCGTTCGTTGTACATGTCGAGCACGGAAGCACGCGAAAGTACTCACCTGCTTTGGTTGAGGCGGTGGCAAGGGATCTTCATGTCTCCGTTGACGAGTTCCGGGAGTGGTGGAGTAAAAGGTAATGAGTTGCCTGAGGGCGGTGAGTTGCAAAGATCGAGAGCAATTGAAAGGGCATGAGGAAATAACAATCTGGTTCACAGGGCTTTCGGCCCCAGGCAAACTCACTTTGGCTGTTGCCACCAAGCAGGAGTTGTACGAGAGGGGTTACCACACTTACATCCTCTACGGCTACAACATCAGGCATGGGCTGAACAAGGATCTCGGCTTTTCCCCTCAAGACAGGGCCGAGAACATCCCTAAGATCGCAGAGGTGGGAAGATGCAGGAAGCGGCAGTTTGCAAAAGGGACCTGTGCGAGGATGGATGCTTTATCGAGGTCTTTGTGGACTGCCCAGTGGATTTCTGCGAGAGCCGGGATCCCAAGGGGATGTACAGAAAGGCGCGTGAAGGTGTCATCAAGTAGTTCACAGGCATCAGCGCCCCATATGAGCCGCCTGAGAACCCTGAGACCCCCTGCACACGGACAAGTTGGCCGTGGACGAATGCGTCAAAGTGATACTCCGCTACCTGGCCAGAGGCGGTCTTGTGGAGCTTCCAAGAGATGCCGCTCAGCGCGCATAGGAACGCCTCACTGGACCACCCGTTGGAAGCCAAGGTGTCAAGGGAAACCCCTGGCCTTCGCCGCGGACGGTCCTTTTCAGGAATCGCAGACAACTCAGGTGACAGGTTCCCTGACTCAATTATTAAGTCACGGCCACCATGACCCACTGCTCCCCCTCGCATTTCCCGCTGGTCTTTCCTTGCCTACTTTGGGCGTTTATCGCACACGTGATGAGCCTCCTGACTCAATTATTGAGTCAGGATCACAAGAGCCCGTTCTTTGGCTCGATTCTGAGCCATCTCTCCCAACAACCCCTACTGCCAACTTCTTCTCCATCATCATCGCTTCTCTCGTTGGTCGGAGGGGATTCTCCCATCCCCAAGGTAACAACCCCTTCAAGGGGAACAGGATAGTACATTGGGGAAACGTATATACGGTATAATTTTTTTGTAGTATATCGGGAGGCTTGAAAAATGGGTTTAAAGGTTTCGATTGAAATCCCTGGCGAGATCTTACATTTTACTTGCATGACGTCCGAGGATTTGAACCGGGAGCTGGCGATCCACTTTTTCCAACAATGGAAGCTTTCCTTCGGTAAGTGTCGAGAAATGGCGGGGACGACGGTCTCGGCGTTCCAACAACTGTTGGCAAGCAGGGAAATTGCCGTTCATTATGGGTAGGGTGACTACGATGAAGATCTCGCTAGCCTGAAGGAACTCGGGTGGTTATGAGCATCGTAAGCAATGCTTCATCGCTGATCAATCTTTCGCGTATTGATAAACTGGATTTATTACACGATCTCTGCAATGAAATCATCATCCCCTGGGATGATTTGGCTTTAGAAACCGAGAATGGCGGCGGCAGATTATATTCGAGCACATGAACACTCGATGGGTAACCGCAATGAGATACTGTCGAGCGAACGATGCGGATGTTTTTATTGTCTGGAGATATTTTTGCCAATGGAGGTGAAAGAGTGGATCGGTGAGAGGGGAGGGGGCAGTCAGATTGGGGAAAGCAAAGGGGGACGTAGTTCCGATATTTCCGTTGATGGATTGGCTGTGGTGTTAAGAGTTTCGTTTTTGGCTTGCCAAGCCCAGCGCAGGGGGTGCAAGACCAAAGGGTGGTCAGGTTGAGCAGTCTGGCCAGGCCTAGGACTTAACGCGGCTTTATAGCCGACCCCACATGCTCCAGTGGCCCCTCCAGGGTGTGTTTGCTCGAGTAATTAGGGTCGGCAGGATATAGAGCAACGAGGCCCTCGGCCTGGGCGGGGCTGGTTGTAGATTTGTCTCACCGGACAGCCAGCCTTGCTTCTTGATGACCCTTGGTTTGGAGGAAGAACTATCCAGAAAATAACGGAAATATCGGAACTACGTCCCCTTTTCCATCAAGGTATGGGTGGCTTAGCGCCTCGAGAGGACCCGAACATAGAAGTGAAAGGGGACCGTGCTGGTGGGACAATCTGAGAAGTCAGCTTTTCTTTGTGGAGAGGTATCTTTGGATATGGGACATGAATTCTACAAAATCCTCGAGTCTTTTGTTTAGGAACTCGTGGATCTTGACAACTTCCACACGCAGATACTCGTGAACCAGGATGTTTCTTAAGCCTGCAACCCCCCTTATCTGCTTTGCGAACTCTCCAGGAATAATACCATGTTCGCCCATTTTGTCTATGATATCAACATAGTCATCCCAATCGTTTTTGATCTCGGATGCCAGGATATGGGCTCCTATGTCCAGGAGGTTCTGAATCAGGATCTGTAAGCCTTTTTCGGCGATCCAAACAAGGCTCAGATCCTTGAGATACTCCTCCAAGGGTATGCCCTGGTATCTCTTCAGGTTTGCCAGGGCCTCTTCCATGTTCTGGAGGTGCTGCTCAATGAGGCTGAGATCTATCATATCCTGCCAAACCCTTTGCAATCCTTTGCTTCATGTATCGCCGCTTGATCTGCCGAAGGTGTGCGGTATCAGCAAAACGCTTCAGACTGGAGACCTGGAACCTGACCCTTTCAGCCTCAGATCGGCAAAATATAAGCTTCCCGGTCTTGATTACCCGCTTGCACAAAAGGGGGGTTGCTTGATTCAGGAGCACCAGGTCCACAAAATTAGATTTCAAAAGCCTGCACAGCTCTGTGCTCATCCAGGCCCTGTACCCGAAAGGAGTTACACTGTCCATCTTTTCAAAGAGATCCGGGACTACCACAATGGCTATGTCAATATCATGGACCGGCCTTTGGCCCTTTTCCAGAAAAGAGCCAAACAGGTATGCAAGCACAATTTCTGCACGGCTTTCCATGTACCCCTTGAGGGTCTCCTCCACGGCTTCTATTGTCAGATGGCTGAATTGGCGCCCACTCATCCCCGTAACGAATCTTCCCAAATTGCACCATGACCACGAAGGCATGGCCCCATGGCACAAAAACAATTATACCTGCTAGACCCTATCCTCTGATAAAGCCATGGTATCGCGGCCCCAAAGTCTGTTTCTCCTTTTGGCGCTGTTTTCAAAAGTGTGCAAAAGTCTTTATGGCAATGATGCGCGTCTGCTGGATTATAGAGCAGCTTGGCAGCGGGCGCCACTAGAAAGACCAACCCCGGATTTTGGCGAGTGCACTCTAAAAGGGACGCAGTTCCGATATTTGTGTTGATAGATTGGCTGTAGTGTTATGAGCTTCCTGTTTTGATTCCCAAGGCCGGGGCAGGGTGCACGTCTCCCTGTTTCAACAAAATAACAGAAATATCGGAACTACGTCCCCCCTTTTCATTGTCGCGGGCCTTCGGTGCGTCCGCCTTGGGCGGACCCGTGTGTTCGCCTCCGGCGAACCCGTGCCAAAAAAATTTCCTCTGCGTGCTTTGCGCCTCTGCGCGATCCATCCCTTTGGTTTTTTCAAACTGCGCTCAACCCTTATCTTCGCGCCAAGCTCGCCAAGACCGCAGAGAAATTCTTTTTTTCCCCGCGAAGCGGGGGGCTGCTTTCGCAGCCCGGAAAAAAAGGGTTTTCCCTCTGCGTGCTTTGCGCCGCTGCGCGAGCTATGGTTTTGGTTTTTTTGAACCCCCACACCCCCTATTCTCGCGCAAAGACGCAGAGAGCGCCAAGAAATGCTTTTTCCCGCGCAGGGCGTGGGGGCGAGCGGAGCGAGAATTCACCTCGGCGAATTGTCGCGGGCCTTCGGTGCGTCCGCCTTGGGCGAACCCGTGCCAAAAAAATTTCCTCTGCGTTCCCTGCGTCTCTGCGCGATGTATCTCTTTTTTCGATTGCCAAGGCCAGGGCAGGGTGAATGTTTCCCTTCTCAAATAACGGAAATATCGGAACTACGTCCCCCCTTTCGCTTGTCGGAAAAACTTACAACGAGATTTGATATGTATGGGGTTTGTGAGCTTACACAACTACTGGAATTTAAAACATTATTTTGTGACATTCTGGGAGCTACCGGATTTTGTTATTCGAACATGTCGGTTCTGTTTACAGTTTGGATGGGAGAGTACAGAGTGGTAAAGACATATTTATAGTCAAATCAATTAGTTGCGATCATGGCATCAATGTTGCTTGAATAGGAGCCAAGTAAGGGAACCAAGAAATGAGAGAACAGAGAAAATAATTGAGGAGGTGTTAAACCATGGTTAGAAAACTCACTGTCTTGGCTATGTCGGCTCTGTTCCTGAATTTGATGGCTATAAGTGCCCTGGCAACCACATATAACGATATCTATGCGAATTGGCCATACTATACACCTCAGTACCCCGAAGATGAGATAGGGGAGCCGCAAATTACAAATATCAGCGGAGTATCAGTTACTATAGAAAACCAGCACCTCAGATCAGTAGTAATAAGGTTTGATGACAGTACAAGGATACCGTGGGATTCAGGTCTTAGTGATAATTACTACGACTCTCTTTTCATTAATTCCAATTGGAATGGAGAGTTCAGTGACTACCAATCATGGGATTACTATGTGCGGGACGATACCGAAATTGACAATGATGATGGCAGGCTATACACCGTTGCATCATCATACTCTTACGTACTTGCTCCGGGGGGCGAAGCCAGAATGAGAACGGGTCATCCTGCAGGCATCTCATTGGGACTACAAGAGGTCAACTCGATTGACTTCACTGTTATTTGGAGCGAAAACGATCGAACCCTTACCTACTCCTTTGACGAAGGAATCTCGATGGGGCAGCATTTCGTGATAGGTTATACACCATGGTGCGCTAACGATGTGTTCTTGACCCCTGTACCAGAGCCTGCCACGGTGGGATTGCTGGGGCTTGGGTTGCTTGGCTTCGCAGTGGTTGCCCGCCGCGTGAGGCGAAGGGGCTGATTAAGACAACCGCATGACACTTGAAGGGAAGGTGGGGCCGAGCCCGGCCCCACTTTCTTTCTTTTGAGGAGTGGGACGTAGTTCCGATATTTCGGTTGTTAGGTTGGCCACATTACGGGCTCCCTCTTTTGACCCCTTCCCCGGTGCCATCCCATGGTGAAACACCTCATGGGGGTCCGTTTGTGCCACTGTGGGCCCCCCAAGGATTTGACAAGGCTTTCCAAAAGACCCCACTTCCCTCACCGTGTATCTGCTAGCTTTATCAGGCTTGGGCGGGATCGAGAGCAACGAGGCCCTCGGCCTGGGCGGGGCTGGTTGTAGATTTATCTTAACCGGACAACCCAGCCTGCTTCCTGATGACCTTGGTCGGGAGGAGGAACCATCCAGATAAGGGAAATATCGGACGTTCTCTTCTACCGTCGGTAATTTTTACGATCTGCGAGTTCGGGTCGGTTATTGGGCGGGTGGAAGAAAACTCGAAGAAAGGGAAACGAGAAAATGTCAGCGAGAATGCACCAGAAGAAGGTGATGCCCGGTGCCACAGTGTAGAAGCCTGGGGCGGTTAGGCTCTCGATGCTTTGGTATGCTCACTCGGAGGTGACGGCGTTGACCTCGAGCCAGTTGAGAATCAACCTCGAAAAGGTTTCGAAGTCTTTGAGTTCTTGGAGGCTTTCGAAGAGCCTGCGGGCGTCGAGTTCATTGGGTAGGTAGTCGTGGACGATTCTGTTTCTAAATGCCGGCATTTTGTTGATCTTTTCAGCAAAGTCCTTGGGTAGGATTCCTGCCTCACCCAGGGCAACGATGGCCTCAGATTCGCTCTTGCGCACCTTCCAGAGAAAAAGGGCCGATGCGATGTGGGCGCAAACGCGGAAAAGGGGGACGTAGTTCCGATATTTCCGTTGATAGACTGGCTGTAGGGTGGTAGACTCCCTGATATGCCACGGGGGCCGAGATTGGACACTGAAGGGGCGCTGCACCACGTGATGGTGCGGGGGCTGGAGTCACGTGAGATCTTTCTGTCGGATGAGGATCGTGAGGACATAGTCCATCGGCTGACCGAGATTGCTCCCAAGACAGGCACTGTGATTTATGCTTGGAGCTTACTATCAAACCATTTCCACTTGCTTTTGCGCACGGGCAAGGAGTCCATATCCAGGGTCATGCGTCGTCTTCTGACCGGCTATGCCGTTTCATTCAACCGCCGTCACAAACGTGTCGGGCATCTATTTCAGAATAGGTACAAATCGATCCTGGTGGAGGAGGATCCTTATTTTCTGCAACTGGTACGTTACATCCATCTGAATCCATTGAGGGCGGGGCTGGTCATAGATGTGAATGCACTGGACACCTGGCCCTGGAGTGGGCACAGCGCCTTGATGGGCAACCAACAGTATGCGTTTCAAGACAAGCAGTACGTTCTTTCACTGTTCGGGCGCACAAGGGACGAAGCCCGCGGTTTATATCGGGACTTTGTGGTTGCTGGGATTGAGGAGGGGCGCCGTCCGGATTTGACCGGTGGGGGACTGGTTCGCAGCCTTGGTGGTAGAGGGGCAAGCCATGGGTTCCCTCGTCGAGGGAGGGAGCGGTGGGCTTATGATGAACGGGTGCTGGGCAGCAGTGAGTTTGTGATGGAAGTGTTGGAACAGACGAGAAATCGGCGGTGTTCAGATCCAGGGGCGTCTGAGCAAAGGAAGGCGACTCTAGAGGATATCATTGCCAAGGTCGGGACTAAATTGGCGTTAAGTCAAGAAGAGATCATAGGGGGGAGTCGGCGAAGGGCTGTTGCAACGGGAAGGTATCTGGTCGCCTATGTGGCAGTTGGCAAACACGGACATCCGGTAGCAGAAGTTGCCAGGGAACTGAAGGTATCGAGTCAAAGTATTTTACGGGCATTGGAAAAAGGGCCAGGATTGCTAAAAGAGTTTGGTTGGGAGGAGGAACAGCTCAGAAAATAACGGAAATATCGGAACTACGTCCCCCTTTTTGAGTTGACCTAAATGGTCCCTTGTGTTATTGGTCATGTAGGTGAATTGGGGACAAAAAGATGGGTGTGAGTGTGAATTTCATCAAGAAGCTGGAGCAACTGGAGCCCTGGCTCAGAGAGGTCCTTTTGGCCATGCTCGAGGAGATCGAGCGGCAGAGGGAGGAGAACGTCACCAAGAAGGAGTTCAACGAACTCAAGGAGATCGTACGGGAGCTTGCCGAGGCGCAAAAGAGGACCGAGCAGAGGTTAGAGGAACTGGCCGAGGCCCAGAAAAGAACAGAGCAAAGAGTGGACAGGCTGGCACAGAGCGTGGAGCTTCTCTCCACAGAGATGAGGCATCTGGCCAGGCAGGTGGGGGCTCTTGCGGAGAACATCGGCTTTGGCCTCGAGGACATCGCCCACGTGGTGTTGCCTGGTTACCTGTACAGGCATCTGGGCATTGAGATGGGTGAGTTCGAGAGGAGGTTTTTGCCTGTGGACGGGGAGGAGGTTGAGATCAATCTTTATGCTGAGGGAACCATGGGCGGAGAGAAGGTGACGATCTTGGGGGAGGTGAAGAGCCGAATCTACGCAAGGGAGGTAGAGAACTTCCAGAACATCCTGAACAAGGTGCTTCCTACCATCAAGGGAAAAGTGGTCAAGGTCATGTTTGGTTACTTTTTCCGCCCTGAGGCCTCGGAGCTGGCCAGGAAAAATGACATCATCCCCGTCGTCTCCTACCAACGCTGAGTCCCTGATCAGAACTCAGTGCCAGGTGTTCAGTAATCAGTGACCGGTCGCAATTGCCCAGAAACCACTAATGGGTTTCCCTTGCCATGCAGATCATCAAACTGAAATGGATCGCTTTCTTACTGGGAGCCGCCGCCGCAGCCCTCATGGCCCATGGACCCCTTGTGGCACTGAGAGAGCTTTCCTCCCGGGACGAGATGTATTCCCATATACCTCTGATACCTGTGGCGGCTCTGTACTTTTTTTGGGTGAGCCGCAAGAAGGTGGAGTGCGTCTCGGGATGGTCCCCGGCCATGGGGGCCCTCGCGGGTGTGTCTGGCTTGATTCTTTACTGGGGCGTGACTCGCCTGGGAGATGCTCTTCAACCCCAGGACCGCATCGCCATTCAGATTTTCTTCTTGGTCATCGTGGTGCAGGCGGTCTTTGTGACCCTTTTCGGGCTCAAAGCTGCCAAAGAGGGGGCATTCCCCCTGCTTTTTCTGTTTCTTGTGGTGCCTTTTCCAAGCATTGTCCAAGACTGGGTGGTAAGCTTGCTCCAGAGAGGCTCGGCAGAAGCCACACACCTGATATTCAGTCTCACCTGGGTGCCATTTTTCAGGGATGGCTTCGTGTTCCAGGTGCCTGGGATAAGCATCGAGGTGGCCCCCCAGTGCGGAGGTATAAGAAGCGGCATAGCCTTGGCCATAACCTGCCTTGTGGCAGGAAAGCTCTTTCTTGCAAGAGCATGGAGCCGGGTGGCACTTATCGTGGCATGTGTGCCCATCACCATATTCAAAAACGGGCTTCGCATAGTGGGTCTGACCCTGGGGGCCATATACATAGATCCCAGGATCTTGGAAAGTCAACTCCACAGAAGTGGAGGGATTCCGTTTTTCGCCTTGGCCATGGCCATGACAGCTCCTGTGCTTTGGGCACTGTACAAGCTGGAGAATCGCCGTCGGAAACCCTCGGAGCCTCGGGGGCAGGAGCCAGAGAGCTCTGGCTCCAAAGCCGCAAGCCCGGGGGAAGGCAATGCGGAAAACGCCTGAGAAGACTTGGAAAGTTCTGAGACGCAAGGCCCGAGGGCAGGGATGGGAGAGCAGCTGAATGCAGCCTGAGGTTTTTCTTTGCTTGGGCGGGGCGGCCTCGGCACTTCTGGTGGCCGGGCTGGCTGTGTGGAGGTGGGAGAGATCTTGGGTGGTCTTCTGGTTTGTGTTGGGCATGCTGGGATTCGCCCTGGAAGGGGCCATGGTGGGTCTCAGTCCAGAGAGCCTCGATCCCCAGAGGGTCCTTTCCTTTCACCGCTGGTACTGGGCTGTGGCAGCAGTCCTGCCAGGCATATGGCTTGCCTTCAGCCTGGGTTTTGCCAGGGTCGGCCGGGGTATGCCTTCGGGCCCTTGGAGATGGGCTGTTACCGGGCTCTTGGTCGTACCCGCTGTCTTGGCTTTTCCGGGCAGCGGATGGCTTTTCACGGGCCTGGCCCTGAGGGAGACCTCCTGGGATTGGTTCCTGCCCCTTGACTGGCCGGGCAAGGTTTTCATGGGAGTGACTGTCTTGGGCTGGGTCTTGAGCCTGGCCAATCTGGAGAGGACCTTTCGTCATGCAGTGGGAAGGTCCAAGTGGCAGATCAAGTTCCTGATCTTCGGCCTGGGAGGATTGGGTGCACTGCAGGTTTACATAGCCGGCCAGGCACTGCTTTTCCGAGGTGTGGATACCACTTTAGAGCGAGTCAACGCTCTGGCGATTCTTCCAGCATCGCTCTTTCTGGGTATCGGGGTATGGAGATGCGGGGTCAGGGAGGTGCGCCTGCAGATATCCCACTCGGCCCTTTATCATTCCATCACCTTCCTGGTAGTGGGGCTTTACTTTCTGCTGGCCGGAGCCGCTGCCCAGTTGCTGGTCTTGCTGGGGGCCCTGGAGGGTATCCACTACAAGATCCTTTTTCTCTTTGTGGTGGTATGCGGGGCCGGTGCAATCTTTTTCTCAGACCGGGTGCGCTACAGGATCCGCAAGTTCATCAGACAGAATTTTGTGAAATCCAGATACGACTACAGAGATGTCTGGAACCGCTTCACCAGCAGGACCACTGGCTTGATGGAGCCCAGGGAGCTTTGCCGCGAGGCCGTGAAGTTTTTGGCCGAGACCATGGAAGCCCTTTCGGTGAGTGCATGGCTTCTGGAAAAAAAAGATGGCAATCTCAGGCTTGCAGCCTCAACGGTTTATCCGGAGGGGCAAAACATGGAGGTGCCCCTAGGAGACATGGAGGCGGTCGAGCTGCTTGCCATCTTGAACGAGCATCCCTTACCCGTGGTGGACCTGGAATCTGATGTGGGCGAGCGGCTTTCCCTTTGGAAAGACTTTGCCTCTGGGTTCCTGGAGGATGCCATGATCCGTTATTGTGTGCCCCTTTCAGCAGGGGGAAGGCTCTTGGGCCTTGTGACAGTGGGGGAGAGAATCCGCTGGGTCCCGTTGACCGAAGAGGACAAGGAGCTCCTGAGGACCCTCGTGGATCAGATGGCCATGGGTCTCGTGCAGTTCCAGCTCTCCGAAGAGCTGAGAGAGGCCAGGGAGATGGAGGCCTTCCAGGCCATGTCGGCCTTCCTGGTGCACGATCTCAAGAACCTCTCTGCCAAGCTGGCCCTGACAGCCCAAAACCTGCCCGAGTACTTCCAGGAGCCCGAGTTCAGGAAGGACGCCGTGAGGGTAATCACCCAAAGCGTGGAAAAGATCAAGGCCATGTGCAGCCAGTTGGGGCTCATGAGAAAAGGCTTGGAGCTGAATCTGCAGGAAGAGGATCTGAACTCACTGGTGCAGAGCTCTGTAAAGGAAATCGACGGTCTCTTGAAGACCAGTGTGGAGGAAGACCTGGGACCTCTGCCCAAGACAAGAATGGACCGGGAGCTGATCAAGCGTGTCTTGATCAACCTGCTCTTGAACGCCAACGAGGCCATCCAGGAAGAGGGTCGAATCAGGGTAAGTACAAGGCACTTTGAGGGATGGCTGGAGCTTACCGTATGGGACAACGGTAAAGGCATGTCCAAGGAATTCCTGGAAAAATCCCTATTCAGACCCTTTCGAAGCACCAAGACCCATGGTATGGGAATAGGGCTCTTCCAGTGCAAAAGCATAGTGGAAGCCCATGGTGGCAGGATCGAGGTGGAAAGCCAGGAAGGGCAGGGAACCAGGGTGAGGGTGGTGCTGAGCAAATCTCCATAACCATGCCCATAGAGGGGAGAGAGATTAAAGACTGTCGGATTTCTTTACTGATTGGGATTCGGCCTTCAGGATGAGAAGCTGAAGTCAAAAAACTTTGCTTCTGAAACCTGCCCGAAAGAAACAAGGACTCTCGGTCGCATCCAAAGGAAAAAAAATCAGTTAGATCTAGAAGTTATACGACACGAACCAAAGAAGACTCAATAAATCCTGGATCTGACCCAGGGCCTGTGGGACAGTGGGAAAATCTCTTGGCATGATTCTCTCTAATAAAAATTATTGGGGATATCAAAGTGAGGAATACATGAGAACCCTTGAGATCCTGACACAGTTGAAAAAAGCCCTTTTTTCTTTGGCTCTCTTGTTTGTATGGGCAGGGGCTTCATGGGCTTGCCCCACCCTGCAACTGGACATAGCGGGAGGGACATATAGTCAGCCGGGCGACGGTCAGACAAAAGAGACCATAGTGGCCCCAGAGGATAAATTTACCTTGTATGCCTTCTTGATTCCCAATAGTAGCAATACACTGCAGGATACCTACTACATCTCGGCGGCCATAGTGCCCAAGGTGGAGGAGCCTGGGGAGAATTTGGGATCGTTTGTTTTCAGTGACGAGACGATAAACGTGACGAGTGGCATGACCTATGGAATCCCGCCATTGGAGACTATGGTGACTCAGTTGTGGGATCGAGGAGATCTGCCGAGGCATGGCATCTATGAGACTTATTTTGCGGAGTTTAAGTTCAATTTCAATGCATCCCAGTCCGTTCCGTCCTATGATACAGCTTTGAGGGCTCAGAATAACTGGGCAATTCCCCCTGACTCCACAGGGTTAAATATGTATTACGTAACCTTTGAAGTGGATGTCTCAGGCCTTGCCCCAGGCTACATAATCCATTTTGATCTTTACAACAGTACGATCAGGTGTAACGGAGATGTGGATGTGACCAAGTTCGCTCCCTTTTCCCACGATGCAGAAAGCAAGGTGCCAGAGTCCTCGAGCCTCTTTCTCCTTGGGGCCGGCCTTTTGGGGGTGGTGATTCTGGCCAAAAGAAAACGGCCCAGGCGCCTGGATTAGAAACAGGCCCAAGAAAACCCGCCCATAACCCCCGTCATTTCTTTGCCTTTCTGGTTGTGTCCTCAAAAGGGCTCAAGCTCTTTGGAACCTGGAGGCGCTGCCCAGGATATGACCGGTCTTGTGGATCAGCGGGCGGGGCGAGAATGAACCTGAGCCTGGAGCTGATCAAAAGGCTCTAGCGGGTTGAGCCCGGCCCAAGGAATGAGCTGATCTAGCCCAATTAACCCAGGTAACCCGACTCTTTTTTGGTCTTGCTCACACCTGCCGCTCTAGGTATGCTCTAGCCTGTAAGGGAGCCTGCAGGAGAGCTCTGCCCATGAGCGTAAAGGACAAGCCGCGGCTTCTCATAGTGGAGGATGACCAGGACCTGGCCACGCAACTCAGGTGGGCCCTGGCCAGACACTACGAGGTGGATGCAGCCCAAGATGCAGCTTCGGCCCTGAGGATTTTCAAGAAGGCAAGGTCCAAACTGGTCACTTTGGACCTGGGGCTTCCCCCGGATCCAGGGGGGGTCAAGGAAGGCTTCACTGTCTTGGGCAATCTCCTGGAATCTGACCCCATGGTCAAGGTGATAGTGATAACAGGCAGGCAGGAGAGGGAACACGGCCTCAAGGCCGTGGCCATGGGCGCCTACGATTACATGAGCAAGCCAGTGGACGTGCAGGAGCTGGAAGTGGTGCTCAAGAGGGCCTTGCATGTGAGGGCCCTGGAAGAAGAGAATCAGGCCCTGGAGGCCAGGGAGCAGCGGGCATCGGCAGGGGAGATGCTCTGGGCCAGCAAGGTCATGGAGGAGGTCTGGGTAAAGATCCAAAGAGCGGCCAAGACAGATGCTCCGGTTCTTTTGCTGGGGGAGACGGGCACAGGCAAGGAGCTTGCCGCCAAGGCCATCCACGGGCTGAGCCCCAGAAGAAACGCTGCCTTTGTGCCCATAGACTGCGGGGCAATACCCGAGAGCCTCCTGGAAAGCGAACTCTTCGGCCATGAGAAAGGGGCCTTCACAGGAGCCCACACCACCAGGAAAGGCCGGGTGGAGGCAGCTCAGGGGGGCACGCTTTTTCTGGACGAGGTGGGAGATCTGCCGGCAAGTCTCCAGATGAAGCTCCTTAGGCTCTTGCAGGAACAACGTTTTCAGCGCGTGGGGGGCAGGCAGTGGATACAAGTGGATGCCCGGTTCGTGTCGGCCACCAACAGGGACCTGGGGCAGGCCATTAAGGAAGGCAGGTTTCGGGAAGATGTGTACTTTCGCCTGGGGGTGGTGGTCATAGAGCTTCCACCTCTTAGGCACAGGTCCGGAGATGTGACCCTTTTGGCCAATGGTTTTCTGGAGCGGTTCAAAGGGGACTCTGGTAAGAGGCTGAAGGGTTTCACCAGAGAGGCCCTGGAGGCCATGGAGTCCCATCAGTGGCCTGGAAACGTCCGAGAGCTGGAAAACAGGGTTCGAAGGGCGGTCATAATGGCCAAGGGTTCCAGAATAACAGCCACAGACCTGGACCTGGAGGCTCAAAGCAAAGCATTGCAGGATCTGGATCTTCGCTCGGCCAGAGAGGCCCTGGAAAAGGAGATGGTGGAGAAAGCCCTGGCCAGATGTGGTGGAAACCTGACCCAGGCGGCCCAGATCCTGGGCATAAGCAGGCCAACCCTCTATGATCTGATGGATAAGCTGGGCATAAGGAAAGAGGCACAGGGCGAGTAAAAACAGCACAGAGCACAGAGCAAGCAACAACAACAGCACAGAGCACAGGGCACAGGGCAGACAGAAGCGGCACAGGGCACAGAGCACAGGGCAAGCAACAACAACAGCACAGGGCAGACAGAAGCGGCACAGGGCACAGGGCACCAGGGTAATGAACATGGCGGAATCGTGGGATACCTGGAGAAAGATTAGGGTGCTTTTTGTGGGGGCATTTCTTGTTGCTGGAGTCAGCAATGGGGCTGCCCAGTCAGTGGACAACCCAACCATTCGAGTTGCCGAATATGGACTCTTGGCCGAGACCCCATTTTACATGGAAGAGCGCACCAACCACCTTCCTTTCAGGTTGCCTGAAAAGACCTGTAACAAGGACGCAGACTGCCGCTGGACCCTGGACGAGACAAGACTCCACCTGAAAATAAAGGCTACCAGGGGAAGAAAAATAGTGCGGGTGATCAAGCAGGTAAACCGTGAGGATCCTGAAACAATTTTTGAGAGCACAGAGGGGGTCGGAAGTCTTATGCAGCCTGTTTTCTTGAGACCCGGCGGGATTCGGCTGCCCTGTCGTCAACCAGGCGAGCCCCTGTTCCCGGAGGAGCAGGAGGAGTACCTCACGGTGGAGGCCTTTGAAACCGGTCCAGACCGAGAGGAAAAGGTTGTGGAGCGTTCCACCCAGGTGGTCATAATATACCGATATAGATGTCTCAAGGACCCCACGGTGCCTTAGCATGGATACCGGGGGAGCTCTTGGGGGCCTGGATGAAAGCCAAGGAGCATCCAAGCACGGCAGGGTGGGCTTGGATGATTGGTGGGATGCAAAAAAGGGGAGGCACGAGATGGCTTCTGCCATGAGAAGGCCTTGGGGAGTCTTGTGGGTGCTTGTGTTGGGCCTGGCTTTGAGTCTAGGGGCAGGCTGTGGGGACAAGCAGGCCAAGAAAGCCAAGCACATGGAAAAGGGCAATGCTTTCTTGGAGCAGGGCAAACTCACAGAGGCCATAATCGAGTTCAAGAATGCCGTGCAACTGGATCCGGGGGATGGGCAGGCCCAATATGCTCTTGGCCGGGCTTTGTTGCGCAAGGGATCTGTTACCGAGGCCTTTGGAGCTTTTTCCCAGGCCGTCAAGCTGGATGAAGGTCTTCTGGAAGCCCATCTTGGTCTGGGACGCCTCTATCTTCTGGGCAAGGATTGGGCAAAGGCCAGGGAAAGGGCTGAGCTGGTTCTCCAAAAAGACCCTACCAACCTGGAAGCGCACCTTCTCATGGCAGATGCGCTCATGATGGAAGGAAAGCTGGATCAGGCCATAGAATACCAGCAAAAGGGCCTGGAGTTGAAACCGGATCGGCCTGGCACAGGTATCCACCTGGCCACCATGTACCTCCTCAAGGGGGAGCCAGAAAAAGCCGAGGAGGTGCTCTTGCAGGAGATCAAGAAGGATCCCAAGTCAGCTTCTCCCAGGCTGGCCCTTGGCCGCATGTACCTCATGACAAGGCGACAGGATCAGGCTGAAAGGACTTTCTTGGAACTTCTGGATGTGGAACCAGGAAACCTGCCTGCCATAAGGGATCTGGCCAGGCTTTACACGGCCCAGGGCAAGCCCCAAGAAGGGGAAAGGGTTTTTCTGGAGGCCGTGGCCAAAGAGCCCAAACGCTCGGACCTGCGCCTGGCTCTGGGGGATTTCTATGTTGCCTGGGGAAAAACCGATCAGGCAGTTGCCCAGTTCAGGGAGGCCAGGGATCTGGACCCCAGAAATCTGGCTGCCCGGGAGCGACTGGTGGACTACCATCTGGCCCAAAAGGAGTTCCACCAGGCCAGGGTCTATGTGGATGAAATCAAAAAAAGAATTCCAGGGCAGCCTGGGGGAGTCATGTTGGAAGGCAGGCTTCTTCTGGCCGAGAGGCGCTACGAGGAGGCCGTGGCAGCACTTCAAAGCCTGGTGAAACAGGCCCCCAATCACCCCCAGGCGCATTTCCTCCTGGCTCTGGGCTTCTTGGGCAAGGGGGATCTTCAGCAGGGCAAGACAGCCCTGATAAAGTGCCTGGAACTGGCTCCTGCCCACCTGCAGGCCAGGGAGCTTCTGGCGGATCTTCACCTTCGAACAGGAGCCCGGGAAGAGGCCCTTGCCGAGGCCCAGCGCCTGGCAGAGACAGCTCCCAAGAACTGGAGGGCTTACCAGATGTTGGCCAGGGCCCAGATGGCCAAGGGGGACTTGAAGAAGGCCAAAGGCGCTTTGGAGGAGATGATAAAGCTGGCCCCAGAGAAATCCTCAGGGCCTTACATGATGGGGCTCATTGCCCTGGCCGAGAAGAAGGAGGATCAGGCTGCCGAGATGTTCGCCAAGGCCTTGGCCCTAGACCCCCAGGACACAGGGGCCTTGAGAATGCTGGTGGCCCACCAACTGAGAAGGGGTGAAGAGGAAAAGGCCAAGAATCTGGTGGAGGAACATCTTTCCAGGTTTCCCAGGCACGCACCATTCCATCATATAAAGGGAGCGCTTCTGTCGGCCCTGGGGAAAACTCAGGAGGCAGAGGAGAGCTACCGTAAGGCCATGGAAATGGATCCCTTGAAACCCGAGCCCTACATAGCCCTGGCAATGCTCTATGCCAGGGAGGAGCGTCTTGATCAGGCTGCAGCCATGTACGCCAAGGCCCTGGAAAAGGATCCCAAGGCCCTTGCACCCAAAATGGCACTGGGAGCCATCTACGAAAAGCAGGGCAACAAGGCCAAGGCCAAGGAGACCTATGAGCAGCTCCTGGCTCTGGATCCGGATTTCCCGCCTGCTTTGAACAACCTGGCCTGGATGGAGCTTGAGCAGGGCGGGAACCTGGATCTTGCCCTGAGCATGGCCCAGAGGGCCAAAGAGAGGGCCCCTCAGGAGCCCGCAGTATCCGACACCTTAGGGTGGGCCTACCACCTAAAAGGGCTTCCCACCATGGCCCTTCCTCTGATTCAGGAGGCCCTGGAGAAAATGCCAGAAAACCCAACGGTCCTGTACCACCTGGGGGTTGTGCTGGCCAAGCTGGGCCGTCAGGAAGAAGCCAGGGGGGCTTTGGAAAAGGCCCTAAATGTGGGCCAGAAACATCCCTTTCCGGAAAAGGAGGAGGCAGCCAAGCTCTTGGAGAGACTCTCCGGCCCCCAAACCGGCAATCCCAGACCGGCCGAAGGCAAGAATTGATGGGTCAGTACCTGGCTGTTATGCGGAAAAAAAACCTGTTGTTGGAATACCCCGAGGCTGTGGAGGTGGTTTGCTCCACATGCTGATACTCCAGGCTGGCTGTAAGCCACCTGAATATAATGGCATTGAGGGAGGGTCTGACCTGCCAGATGGTCCTCTTCCCGCTGGAGGGAAAGTCGTAATCGCCCACACTGCCGTCTAGGCCCAGAAACAGGTGCCTGGCAAGATCATAGCGAAAACTCACACCTGCTGCATAGAATGTTCCGAAGCCCAGATTCTCGGCATCACCATAGCTTTCCGTGTAACCGCCCCTCAGATAACCTCTTCCCTGGAACCTTCTCCAGCGCACCGTGATGGAGGCCTCTCCCTCTGGTTTTCCGTCTGACTTGCCTTCCTCTGGCACCTGGAAGAAATACCCGGCTCGCACAGCCCCCGAGACCAAGGGACTGAAGGCGTGCTCGGCCCCCAGAGCGCCCCTGTAAACCACATAATCAATGCTCTCCTGTGGAACAAAATCTCGGTTGGAAAATCCGGCCTGCGCATAAACAGTGGTGTGGGGGTTCAACCTGTGTTTGAAGGCAAAGCTGCCGTCTTGGCCTTCGAAGTCCGAGGAGGCCACGAATTGGGCCTTGGTATAGCTCAGCTCGTAACTCAGGCCCCACTGGGGCACAAACCAGTGCTCCCCCCTCAGCCCCACCGTGTCTCGGGTGGAATCCCTGGTGGTTTCCTGGTCGTTTCTGTACATCTCGTTTCTGTAACGCAGGGAAACCCAATCATCCCTGTCATAGCGCCACTCCAGGACGGGCTGGAAGCTGTTTCTGATATACTGTGAGCGGGTCAGCCTAGTGCCTACCCTGTACTCCGTTGGACCAGGCACCTCATCCGGGGGGGGAGGCTCTTCAGGCAGGAGCACCTCCCTGGGCTCGTCCGAGAGGGTGAAGTTGTCCAGAAGACGCAAGGTCAGGTTTCTCACCAGGGCCTGACGCAGATCCAGGTTGGCCGTGTGGCCCAGGAAGTTGAGGTCCTTGTTTCTGGCATAGAGATTCACGTTCAGATGGTAGTCCAGGGCCATCTGGCCGGTCTTGGTGTCCAAAAGGAGCTGCCCGCCAGGGGAGACTGTGGTTATGAAGTCCCTCTGGGGATTCTCAGAGGACAAGTTCAGGTTGTCGTTGTACTGTTCTTGAAGGGTGACATCCAGATGCCATTCTGTTTTAATCTGAGCCGTGGAGACCCAGGGGTAGCAACACAGGCAAAAGAGGCCCACTGCTAAAAAAGATGAGAACACGAGCCGCTTCAGATCATGTTCTTTCTTTTCCCTGGGGGGGACGCCCAATTTTGGATCTCCCGTTTTTTCCCCTCCTGATGGTGCAACTTCCGCCGCAGCATTGTATGATTGAATATCATGTGATGCAAGAGAAAAAGACCAAACTCCGGGCAATTGGCAATGAAAAGGTTGGAAAGTACAGCAGAGGCAGGGACAGAACAGGCCAGGAATACTGGAAAAAAAGGGGGGAGGGAAGAATGAAAAGATCTTTGCTGGTCTGGGGGATGGGTGTGGCAGGCTTCTTGGGTTTGTTGGCCATGGTGTACCCTTGCATGGCCGAGCAGAAAACCTCTGGAGGGGTTTCCGAGGATTACATCATTTCGGTGCACGACGTGCTGGACATACATGTCTGGAAGGAGCCTGAGTTGAGTAGAGAGGTGGTGGTCAGGGAAGATGGCAAGATATCCATACCCCTGGTCGACGATCTTCAGGCCGCAGGACAGACCCCCGTGGAACTCAAAAAGAGTATCGCTAAAAAGCTCTCGGATTTTCTGGCCGATCCCCAGGTCACGGTCATAGTCAAGATTCCCAAGAAGTACAAGGTCTTTGTCACTGGAAACGTAACCAAGCCGGGGCAATATGAATCCCCTCACCCGGTGACGCCCCTGCAGGCCGTGGCCATGGCCGGTGGGCTCAATGAGTGGGCCTCCAGCAAGCTGATAATCCTGAGCATGGAAGGAGGAAAGCCCACCAGGAGGGTGCTCAATTACAAGGAGGTGGTCTCCGGGGAGTCTCTGGAGGAGAACCTGCCACTGAAGTCAGGGGACACGGTCATAGTGCCTTGAGGCACAAGAAAAAAGAGGAGAAAGCTCCATGTTGAATTTGGCTAGAAAGCCCAAGCCCGAAGATTACCTGGCCTTTGTCTGGAGAAGGAAGTGGTTGATCCTCATACCTTTTGTGCTGGTCTCAGGTCTGGGCCTGGCAGTGGTGTTTCATCTGCCCAAGCTCTACAGATCCACGACCCTCATCATGCTGGTGCCCCAGAGGGTGCCCACGGAGTATATCCGCCCCACGGTCACCACCACCGTGGAGGAACGCCTTCAGAGCATCGCAACCCAGGTGCTAAGCAGAACCAATCTGCAGACCATCATTGATGAGTTCAACCTATATCCCAAGATGACAGCCAGCTCTTCCAAAGAGGAGGTGCTGGAGTTCATGCGCTCCAACATCGAGATAGAGTTGAAAAGAGGGCAGAAAGGGGGCCCCAGGAAAGAGACCGTTGATGCCTTTGAACTTTCCTTTTCCCACTCAGATCCCAGGACCGCCATGCTGGTCACCAATAGACTGGCCTCCTTCTTCATAGAGCAGAACCTGAAATTGAGGGAGCAGCAGGCAGAGAGCACGGCCTCTTTCCTGGCAGACCAGCTAAAGAAGGTGGAGGCTGATCTGGCAGCCAGGGAGCAGGAGATAGCCCAGTTCAAGGTGAAGCACATGGGTGTGCTTCCTGAGCAGGTCTCGGCCAATTTGGGAATGCTCCAGCAGCTCCAGATGCAGTACCAGAGGCTAAATGACAGCATCCGCTCAGCTGAGGACAGAAAGGTGCTCTATGTCAACCAGATAGCAGAGCTGAGGAGATTTTGGGCCTCTGCAAGGGCCGAGGAGGCCGGGCTTCAGGAAGACATCCCGGCCGGCCCAGGCCAGCCCACGACCCTGGAGCAACTGGAGGCCAACCTGGCCCAGCTAAGAGCCAAGTACACGGAAAAACATCCGGACGTGGTGGCCCTGAAAAAAAGGGTGGAGGAGGCCAGGCAGGCTGGATCTGCTGTGGCAGGGACAACGCCAGAGGGCCAGAGACAGGCCCGCTCGAGAAGGACCGCAGCCGGCAGGAGCGGGCCTGACCAGACAGAGACCATGATAGCCAACGTGCAGGCCCAGCTGGCGGCCACAGAGTCCGAGATTCGCCAGCTCAGGGCAGAGGAGCTCAAGCTCAAGGCCAGGATCAGGGAATATGAGGAGCGCATCGAGACAGCCCCACAGATAGAGCAGATGATGACCGACCTGACAAGAGGCTATGACAACACCAGGAAGCTCTATGAATCCCTGCTGGCCAAGAAGCTGGAGGCCGAGCAGGCAAAGGCCATGGAGCAACGCCAGCAGGGTGAGCAGTTCCGCATACTGGATCCGGCGCAGATGCCCACCAAACCCTGGAAGCCTGATATGAGAAAGATGATAGTGCTTTGCTTGGTTGCAGGATTGGGGGCAGGTCTGGGGCTGGCCCTTCTTGCAGATTACAGGGACCGCTCCTTCAAAGACCCGGAGGACCTGGAGGCTTTCACGGGACTCAAGGTGGTGGCAATATTGCCGAGGATAGAGATTAGGGAGGAGGCTTCTTCCCCAAGGCGCAAGGGCGCCGAGGTCTGAGCCACAGGACAAGAGGCATCCATAGGCACCCAAAAGAGGTAGTGCAAATGTATGAATCCTTCTTCGGTCTCGAGAAAAAGCCCTTCGAGATCACCCCTGATCCTGCCTTCATGTATGCCAGCCAGCAGCACAAGGAGGCCTTGGCAAGCCTCATATACGGGGTAAAGGAAAAAAAGGGCCTCATGGTGCTCACAGGCGAGGTGGGTACAGGAAAAACTCTTCTGGTGCGATGTCTTCTCCAGATGTTGGATCCAGGCACCAAGACGGGCTACATAATAAATCCCAGACTGAGCCTCATGGAGTTCTTCCAAAGCGTTGCGCACGAGTTCGGTCTGGGTGGGGATCTCTCCACCAAGGCGGCCTTCCTGGAACGCATGAACCACTTTCTTCTGGAAACAGCTTCCAGGGGAGACAGGGCTGTGCTGATAGTGGATGAGGCCCAGAACCTGGGACTGCCCATCTTGGAGGAAATAAGACTCCTGATGAACCTGGAGACCTCAAAGCAGAAGCTGCTCCAGGTCATACTGGCGGGCCAGCCGGAGCTGCACAAGATAATAGAGTTTAGTTGCATGAGGCAGTTTAAACAAAGGATCAGCCTAAGGGCGCATCTCAACCCATTGAGCAAAAAGGAGACGGCCCTTTACATCAGGAGAAGGCTGGAGGTGGCAGGCCTGAGCCAAGGTGAAATCTTTGATGCAAGATCTGTGGCCCTGATTCACAAGTACAGCTCTGGGATCCCGAGACTCATCAACGTGGTTTGCGATAATTCCATGCTTACGGCCTATGCCTTGGGAAAAAAGAGGGTGAGTCCGGCCGTGGTCAGGGAGGTCATAGGGGACCTGGAGGGAAAGGGACTCAAGAGAGCCGATGATCTGGTGTGGCCCAGGGATGAGCGGGATCTCTTGCAGGAGTGGGCCATGCCCAGGAACTCCAAAAGAGCTTCCGGAGCCCGCTGGGTCTGGGTGGCAGGGGCAGTGGTTGTGGCCCTGGCAGGGGCCCTGGCTGCCCTGGGAGGGGGCTCTCAGTGGTTTCCCAGGGTCTGGGCAGGTCTCAAGAGGTTCTTGGATCTGGCCGGGTGAGCCCGGGGGCCAGGGCTGGTTTCATGAAACAAGATCCAGTGGGCCCGAAGGTTTTTTGCCCAGGCCCCATGCTGAGAGGAGGTGAAAGTATTTGAGCAAGGTATTCGAGGCATTGCAAAAGGCTGAGAAAGACAAGGTTGTGCCCAAGCCTACCATTCAGGGCCCGGCCCCTGGAGCCAAAGAGGAGCAGGAGCCCATCCCAGCGGAAGTGGCCTCCTTGGCCTCAATGCTGGAGAGAGCCAGGGAGGGACAATTGCCTGCCTTGAGCCCATGGCTTCTGGTATACAATCGCGGGTATGGACAGGTGGTGGAACAGATCAAGAGGCTCAGGACCCACATCTTGCATTCCCACCCTGGTTCAAAAGCCCCTAGGGTGATCCTGGTCACAAGTGCTTCGGCTGGTGAGGGCAAATCCCTGGTTTCGGCCAATCTTGCGGCCAGTATTGCACAGGGGATAAGAGAGTCGGCCTGGCTCGTGGATGCTGATCTTCGTCACGGAAGACTGCACCGTTTCTTCGGCATGAAGCCTGCCCCTGGGCTTTCGGACTATCTGGCCGGGGAGTTGGATCTTGAGCAGGTGCTCAGGGAGACCGGGATACAGAAGCTCTCCTTCATAGCTTCGGGATCCAACAGGGAAAATCCCATAGAATTGATCTCCTCGGAAAGGATGAAATCCCTTTTGGAGAAGATCAGCTCCCAGGAAGAGGAGACCTTTGTGGTCCTGGATAGTACTCCAGCCCTTCTGACCAGCGAACCTCGCATTTTGGCCCAGATGGCCGATGGGGTGGTCTTTGTGGTGCGCCATGACCTGACCCCCAGAAATGGGCTGAAAGAGGCCATGGAATACTTTCCCAAAGAAAAAATACTGGCACTGGTCTTCAATGATGTACCTCCCCAAGCTCTGAAGCTCTACGGACATGCATACGGGGCTTATTACTATGGGGGAGCCTACAAGCCCAAAGATGAAAAGACCCGTTTCTGAAACCGGGGGAAGCCCAAGGCAATGATCCCATGGGCTGTGTCGGATTTTCTTACGCTTGTGATGTGCTAGCCAAAATCTCTTGGGTTGAAAGCAACTAGCAAGTCCCATGGCTCCCAATGTGGAAACAGTGGAGCTTAGGCTCTGCTCAAGTAAATTCATCCTTTCTGGATTTAAAAGCCAAGGCCTTCCCACAGGGAAGTGGCCCCAGAGCTAAGCTATTCTGGCTAGGATTTCATGAGCTTTATCTTCACCCTTTCTTGGGGATCCTGAAAGCCAAGATATTCTGCCCCCCCAACCGGGACCCTTGGTGTCGGATCATCTTACAACTTTGGGCTGTTGGAAGAGGCTCTGGAGGAAAAGCTTCTAGCCATATTTTCAACGAAAAGACTTTATATGCAAATAGTTAGAAGCTTTGGAGCCTGATTGCAGGCTTTGGGAGATGCACATGTCCCTCAAAAAAATTTGTTGAACCACTTCCCCTTGTTTGAAAAAGGCTCTTGCCAGAATAACTCAAAGAAACTCCATTAGTTGAGCTTACAAGGACTCGAGGGTGAGGCTCTCTTGTGCCATGGAGGTCAAGGACAAAAGGAAACCAAGGGCAAAATTTGGCACAAATATGGCTTTTCAGAGTCAAAAACTTGCGCATGGGGAGCTCAGGCCTGAGGTCTGGGTTTGAGGGGCATGCTAGATCCCCTGGGTGGTCTGGGGTAGGGGCCGGCTCAGAGGATCAGAAACAGAATTCCAGCCCAGATAAGGGCGCTTAGGAATGCTCCCAGGAGGATTCCTTTCATGAATCTTGCTCCCGAGCGCATATCTTCCATGAGGCCACAGGCAGCCTCAAAGGAGACATCTTTCCCCTGCTCCAATGGAGGGGCCGGGGAAGAACCATGTAGGCTTTCCTTTTGGGGTGCAAAGCAGGGCTCTTGTGGAAAGACATCAGGAGCACAATGTTCCATGGCGTATTTCCTCCCAGCTGGTCTTGCCTTACTGGATCACGAATCCTCCCTGGGAAGAGGCTCGGCACGCTCCATGGCTTGTGGAGCGAACAACTATCTTGTAACCGGAGCCGGGCTTAAGCTCCTGGGGCAAGGGCCAGAGCAGTTGGCCCGTGTTGGGCACATTGGCTCCTATGAGCCTGATGCGCCTGGAGCCCTTGTGCAAGGCCACAGAGACCCACTCCCCGCAGAAGCCCTCCGGGGTCCAACTGATGGGCAGATCCTCTCCTCTTGGGAAAACCGAGCCCTCCCCTGGGGCCACAACCTGCGGCTCCAATATGGCAAAGCTCTCCTGGGATTGGGCCTGCTCCTGAGGCAGTTGTCTGCCTTGAACTCTTATGATGTAACCTTCTCCGGCCGGGAATTTTTTGCCCATGCGAAGCAAAAAGGAGCCGTGGTTGGGGGTAAAAGAGCCAAGAGTGATGCTGCCAGATGGACTCACCAGTTCCAGGGACACATGGGAAGAATCGAAGCCAGCCCAGCGGATCTCATAAACGCAGCCTCTGGCCCATGTTATGCCTGCACCATTGGGATAGATGAGCCTGGGATCTGCGTAAAGATCCGCAAAGACCTCCTGGCTGTAGCCGCTTTCCAGCCCATCCAGGTTGACCGCTTTGACTGCAAAGTACCAACCTCCCTGGTAAAGGTCCAGGGTATATTTGCAAACTCCCCCAAGGCATTGCCTGGAGCTGACCCTTTGTCGGAAGGTGTAATCTCCAGAGCAGTTACCGTAATAGAGGCGATAAAAGCTTATGCGGTCCTGTGGGGGGGACTCATCCCATGCCAAGGTGACCTGAAGAGCCTGAGCCTTGCCCACGAGAAAAAAAGAGAAAAGGCTTATCAGGCCACCAGCATATATGGCAAGAACCGTTGGTTTTTTGTCATTGCGAGTCAAAAAAATTCCTCCACAGGGGGAAAAAAGATCCTGGGAATTTCATATATCAAAACCCCTGATGACGGATCTGGCTCCTTTGCCCACAGGATGGGCTTGCGCATCTCACATGAACTAGCAGAAATGATGCCAAGCTCCAGGCATCTTTTGGGGGCCGGGCTCAACAAGCCAAGGCCGCAAAAGCCTGTTGCAAATGACTCTTGAGGGGGAGGTCCTTCTTGGAGAGAAGGGTGCAAGAGAACAAAGCCCATGGTATTTCTTGGAGCCAATGACCTGTGGGCGGCCATCTTGGACATGATGGCTCCTAGGTCCAGAGGTGATTCAGTAAATATAGAGGCTTGTAGCATCTAAAAATTTAAATGTCAAGTGAAGAAATGATATTTAACCATCTGAATTTGCATGATATCATCGAGTCGAACAAATGCACCTTTTGCAGCGCCTTCCCATTTTGTCTTTTGCACAAGGGAAGATGGGCCTATCATACAGGAGATGGGGTGATCTGTTTGCCAGGAGCCAAGGGAACCGGGGGTTGCACTCCTGGGGGATAAGATGATCTAAGTGCGCGATCCGGGTTGTTGCCTCAAAGCTTCGGTTGCAGGATCTTTTGGGACTCGGGGTCATTGAAGGGCTCTTGCCATAGGAAATCTTACTGAGAAAAAGATTTTGGAGCTTGGGAAAGTAATCTTTGGGAGCAGGGTTTGAATGCCTGAGAGCTTGGGGGATAAAAAGGAGAATTTCATTTGAATCCCCACCTGGGGTGGGATAAACTGCAAGTGTTTGGTGAGGGGGGGGAATGGAAAGGCTGGCAATGGAACCCAGGGTCGAGTGTGACATGCCAGGCTTGGTGGAAAAAAGAGTAGCCGAGAGGCGCATGGGTGAGAGAAGGCAGGGTGAGAGGAGGCAGGCCTCTTTAAACTACAAACTCCTCCTTCTGGGGATTGCATGCAGAAGAAGCGGTCAGGACAGAAGAGTCTCTGAGAGACGTCGAGGCGAAAGAAGAGCCAGCAATTCCTGTTAGATAATTCCCACTCGGGTCATGTACCCAAGCACTTAGAACTGGGCCAACCCATAGCTTCCCAAAGCAGCTTAGGGGTCTTGGATCAGGCCCTGGAGGAGGCTGCTACCATCTCTGAAAGGGCTTCTGGGGTTTACCCCCCCCAGGCCGAGATTTGAGGTCCTGGCCTGGGGGGTGATGGGAGAGACCTTCCTATTTTTTACTCAACTTGAGCCCCTTGGGGGGCGATGGAGCAGCGTTTACACGAATCGTGAAGCTCTTGGACTGCATGGCTCCATCATCGTCTCTTACCTGAAGCACTGCAGTAAAGGTTCCTTCGGAACTGTACGTGTGCTGTGCGTTTAGCTGGGTGGCCGTTGTGCCGTCCCCAAAGTCCCAAAGCACAGAGACTATCTCGCCGTCTGGGTCTGTGGCAACGGCCGTGAAGGAGACCGTAAGAGGTGGAGCACCTCTTAGGGGTGAGGCCTCGGCCGTAAGGGTCGGGGGCTGATTGGGGGGTGAGACCGTGATAAGAACGGATTTGGAGACCGTGGCGCCGGCATCATCCCTTACTGTGAGTGTGGCAGTATAGTTTCCCGGATTGGTGTAGGTGTGGGAAGTACTTTGCTGGTTTGAGCCAGTTCCATCACCAAAGATCCAGGAATATTCCAGGATGGTACCGTCAGGGTCAGTGCCCGAGCCCACGAAGGACACGGTCAGGGGGGCGTGGCCCGAGGATGGAGCGGCCGTGACATTCACAGAAGGAGGTTCGTTGGCGGGGGTGACCGTGATCTGCACAGAGGCCGTGGCCATTGCTCCATCATTGTCTGTGACTGTCAAGCGGGCCGTGAAATTCCCTGCGGACATGAAGGTGTGGGACGGGTTCTGAAGGCTGGATGTGGAGCCGTCACCAAAATCCCAGGAATAAGAAACTATGGTGCCATCCTGGTCAGTCCCGCTTCCCTGGAAGTTCACAACCAGAGGTGCCCGTCCTGAAGTCACAGAGGAGGAAGCCGAGGCTTGCGGTGGGAGATTCTCCCTGGCGCTCACCTCATTGGAATAGTCGCTTTCATTACCCTCTGTGTCATAAGCGGTCACGGCAAAATAATAGGTGACCCCAGCCTGAAGGCCGGCCAGGGTGTAGAGGGTCAGGTTACCCACATTTACATTCTGTGAATAGCTTCTGGAAGAAGTGCCATAGTAGAGTTTGTATCCGGCCAGGTCAGGTTCCTGATTGGGATCCCAGGCCAAGGTGAAGGAGGCCCCCAGGCAGTGTTGGGGTAGGAAAAGAAAAGGCAAGAAAAACAAAAACCAGGCCAAGAGCCTCATTTTTTTTCTGACAAGACACCCCTTGGCTGCCCCTTGGTTTGTCTGAGCGAGCCTGCCAAGGGACCCCTTTCCCACTTCCCTGCTTTCACTTCCCCAAAAAACCACTTCCAAGGTTCCAGCCATAATGATCTACTCCCAAACCCTCAGCCTTTATGCAATGTGTAAGCTCACTGTGTGGAGAAGTATCCCTCCGAATAACCAAAGCAGCCTTTGTTCGACACAGATTCTATCTTGATGCGGTACCTGGGGCTTGGCTTGAGCTCAGGGGGGATTTCCCATTGGTAAGTGCCTGTATTGGGTGCCATGGAGGCAATGCTCATCACGGTCTTGTTGCCCTTCAGAAGCAGGATGTCCACCTCTGGTCCACAGAAGCTCTCGGGATCCCACACTATGTTTTGTGGGGTGGATTTCTCCATCAAGGCCCCTTTGGCAGGAGAGATGACTGTGGGAGCAAGGATGCGCAACTCTTCCTCTGATGAGTCGGAGACGTTCTTTCCTGAGACCCTAACCTTGTAGCCTTCTGCAGGCTGGAGCTTCTTGCTCACAACCCATGAAAAGACCCCGTCATTCTTGGTACCCTTGGCTATCTTCTTCACAGGGGCCCCGTCTTTGAGGAGCTCCAGGGTGACCTTGGAGTCAGGGAAGTTCTTCCAGAGGATGTCGTAAACACATCCTTTTATCCATGTGATGTTTCCATTGGGATATATGAGGGTGGGCTCCGAAGCCTCGGAGATCACATGGAGTTCCTGGCTAAAGTCGCTTTCGTTCCCATGCTGGTCAAAGGCGGTCACAGCCACGTACCAATGTCCCTGTTCCAGATCCAGCTCGGCTGTGCAGGAATTCCCCTGGCATACATCCGTTCCCAATACCAGATGGGCCAGGTACTGACGGGATTCAGAACCCCAGTAAAGAACATAACCTGCCACCTCGGGCTCAGGGCTTCTATCCCACTGGAACTTAAAGCTTTCCCCCATGGCCGGCAAAGCCCATGCCAGAGTTATCATCTGACCCAAGACCCAAAGAAGCTTTCCCAAACTGCCTTTGTTCAAAATTGTTACTGGATTTACCAAAAAGTAATTGCCCCTGGGCCAGCTATCTTGTCTTGAGGGTTCATTAAGCTTTGATATCAAATTGTTAGCCATGGTTTAAATCCCCTTTACTTTTTTGTCCTTCTTCCAATACGCAAGGGGCATGCCCAGGAGGCAAGGGGGGAAGTGGGAGCCCAAAGGACACATCGTCCAGGCTAGGCCTTGTGCAATTCCCAAAGAGGGTCATGGGTCTGGGGCAAGGGGCTCGAGGGGCTGAGCCCCATTTCTTTGGCTGATGCGTACCAGGGTAGAAGATCTCAGAGTGGTAGGCGCTGGACTTTCTCAGACTCTTCCTTTTGGAAACGTGATGTACGATTTTGTAACTGCTTTTTCCCGGGCAAGGCCTTGCATGCTTGTTTTTGTGTGAGGCACGGGGTTTGCATAAGGGAGAGATGCAAGCAATGGAGGAGATGCTTCCATGGGTGTTGAGAATGCCAAAACCTGTGAGATTCTAACCAGGCGGATCTCCCTTACCCGTGTGGAGAGCGTAGGACAGGATCCCAAAGGGGTTGTGGTGGGATGGGAATACGCTCCTCCCCGAAAAGGGGAGCGCTATGCAGTTTACCTGGGCAAGGGGAGGGTTCTTAGAACCAGCTCGGTGGAAGACGTGCGGGAGAACATGGGTTCCCTTCTTATAAAAACCGCCAATTCCATCTACAAGGTTCAGTACCTAAACGGAAAGTGAGCTTTTCCTGTTGCCTGGGCCATCCGCTCTTTTTACATCCGCAGGGGATGGCTTCAAGCCGGCCTCTTGCCGGAAAATCTTCAGCCCAAGCCTAAGGCTCCCCAAGTTTTGCTCCAGGAGGGATTCCCTGGAGAGGGCCTGAAGCCCTCTTTGAAGCTCCGGAGCCGAAAAAGGAAGCCAGCCCAGGGCACAGGCCGCTCCCACCAGCACCAGGTTGGCCCCCAGCAAGAAACCACTTTTTCCTGCCACAGAAAGAGCCGGCACAGAGACTGCTTTGATGTCCATGGAGTTGAGGTACCTTGCCAGGCTAGGAAGTCCAAGCTTGTTTTTGCCCTGCTCCAAAACCAGGAACCCTCCTCTCTTGAGGTAGGCCAAGTGCCTGAGACCCTCATCCTCGTTGAGACCCAGAAGCAAATCCGCCTTGCCCTTCCTGATAAGAGGCCCCGCCTCTTTCTTGCCCATCCTCAAGTGCGATACCACAGAGCCTCCCCTTTGGGCCATGCCGTGGGTCTCGCAGGCACAAACAGCCCAGCCCTTAGCCATGGCCACGTGAGCCAAGAGTCCGGTCACAAAAAGGATGCCCTGTCCCCCCACACCCGCAAGAAGCACGTTCAAAGGGCCACCTCCTCTTTTGGCTTTATGGCACCACGCGGGCACACAAGCACACACACCCCGCAGCCCACGCATAGGCTCTCCAGCACCACAACCTGCTCCTTGGACTCATCCCATGCCAGGGCCGGACACTCGAAGGCCTCTAGGCAGTGACGGCAGGCCTTGCAGCGATCAGTAACCAAAGGGGGTTGGGAGCCGCTCAAAGCTCTTTTCCCCTGGTGGAGCACACATGGGTGCCTGGCTATGACCACCGAGACCCCTGCCTGCTCAGAGGCAGACCTCTCCCATGCTCCTTTGAGGGCCTTGACCATGGCCTTGAGATCATAGGGATCGCACACCTGCAAGAAATCCACCCCGCAGCCCGCCACCAGCCGTTCCAAGGGCACAGGGTTCCCGGGCGAGCCGTCCGCCCTCTGATCCCAGGCCGGGGTGGATTGCATGCCGGTCATGGCCGTTACCTGGTTGTCCAGGATCACTAGCACAAAACGGGCCCGGTTGTGAACAGCATTGACCAAGGCTGATATGCCCGAGTGATAGAAGGTGGAATCCCCCATGGTGGCCACAATGGGCTGTTCCATATTGTCCAGGCTGAAGGCCTGGTAAATGCCGCTGGCTAAGGTGATGCCAGAGCCCATGTCCAATACAGTGTCCACACCACCCAGGTTTGATCCCAAGGTGTAACAGCCTATGTCGCTTGGATAAATGGCCTTGGGGAAAGCCCTTCGAATGGCGTAAAAAGACGCCCTGTGGGGACACCCTGCGCACAAGGTGGGCCTTCGTCCCGGCAACTGGGCCTCCTCCAGGGCCTTGTCCAAAAGAGTCCTTTGCCTGGCTCTTGTTTTGGAAGCCGGCTTTCCCCCCACCTCTGCAAGGGCTCTTTCCATGGCCTCCCAGATGATCTCTGGGAGAAGCTCCCCCTCTGAAGGCACATGGCCGCTGCTGCGTCCCATAATCCGAGTCTTGTCAGGGAGCTGGACCTCCAGGAAAGAATCCGGCTCTTCCAGTACAAGGACTCTTTCACAGGAATCCAGAAACTCCCCAGCCTTTTTCCTGGGAAAGGGGAAAGGCATGTTCACAACCAGCAAGGGGATCTCCTGGAGACCTTCCTCTTGGAGAAGTTCCATGGCCACCAGAGCTGGCACGCCCCCGGCCACAATACCCAAAGGACTGCGAGCATCTGCTTTGAGGGTGCCCCTGAGCCTGGTCATCCCTTCTGAGACCGCCTCCAGTCTCCTGAGCTTTTGGTTTAGTTCCTTGTGAAGCAGGAACCTGAACCTGGGGGTGGCGGCCCAACGGGCAGGATCTCTCTTGAAAGAGGCCTTGTTGGGGCGCGAGCTGGGAGCAAAGGAGCCCACCTTCATGTCTTGCCTGCCGTGGCTCAATCTGGTCACAGAGCGAAGCATGACCGGTATGTTGAACCTTTCTGAGATCTCCAGGCCTCTTTGGGCCAGAGTTCTGGCCTCCTGGGGGCAGGAGGGATCCAGAACCGGCACCTTAGCAATCCAAGCCATGCGCCGGGAATCTTGTTCTGTCTGTGAAGAGTGGGGTCCAGGGTCATCGCACGAAACTACCAGGAACCCCCCTTCAACTCCTGTATAAGCCGAGCTCATGAGGGAATCGCAAGCCACGTTCAGGCCCACCTGTTTCATGCAGCAGGCGGCCCTCTTGCCCACCATGGCCGCTGCAAAGGCCTGGTCAAAGGCCACCTTTTCATTGATGGACCACTCGGCGTAAAGGGGTACCTCCCACTTACGGCTCATTTTCAGGGCTGCAGGAAGGATCTCCGAGCTGGGGGTGCCCGGATAACCGGTTATTACCTGGCATCCTCCTTCCAAAAGCCCCAGTGCTATGGCCTCGTTGCCCATGAGCACTTTCCTTTGCCTGCGGGCCATTGGCATCTCCTTATGCTTTATTCTCATCCGCCCCTTGCGAGGCCTTGGCCCTGTTTATCTCCTCCATCAAGACCACGGCCTTGGGCTTAGGGGGGGTCTCAAAAAATGACTCCCATTTTTCTGCAGGAACCAATCTGGATAAGACCCGCCTCAGATTGGGCAACCTCCATTCCCAGCAGACTAGCATCCTGGCGCAGGGCCTCCCCTCTGGCTGCTGGTAGCAATAGGCCAAAGGGACCTGGTTGCCGAGTTTGGGACAGCGGATCTCCAGGGCTTGGGTATCCATTGGTCTCTCCCATGAGAGCCCCCAAGCGGCCTTGACCACCAGGCCTCCCAGGGTTCAATAGCATAAATAAAACTCAGGCAAGGATTTGGGGGCCTGAGCCCCCAACCCCCCGCCTTCCTTAGAGAAACAATCCTTCTCACCATTACTGGTTTTTAGCTCAGACTTTGGGTTTTGGCAAGGCTGAGATATCCTTGAGGGCCCGTTCGATCTCTTCTTCGGGCAGATCATGGTCCGCCAGCTTCCCCTCCATGAAGGCCGAGTATGCCCCCAGATCCACCAGCCCATGGCCGCTCCAGTTGAAAAGGATCACCTTCTGGCGGCCTTCCTCCTTGGCCTTGAGAGCCTCCCTTATGACCACGGCTATGGCATGGGCCGTCTCAGGAGCGCTGATGAAGCCCTCTGACTGGGCAAAGGTGATGCCTGCCCTGAAGGTTTCCATCTGGGGCACCGCAACTGGCGTGACCAGCCCATCCATGACCAGCTGACTCACTATGGGAGCCATGCCATGGTAGCGCAGCCCCCCTGCGTGGATGGGCTCGGGCACAAAGGTGTGTCCCAAGGTGTGCATGGGAAGAAGGGGAGTCATGCCCACCGTGTCTCCAAAATCATAGGCAAAGGGGCCCCTTGTCATGGTGGGACAGGATGCTGGTTCCACTGCGTAGACTTGCACCTGCTTACCATTTATCTTGTCTGCCACGAAGGGCAAGGCCAGGCCTGCGAAGTTGCTTCCGCCTCCTGCACACCCGATAACCACATCGGGATAGTCCCCCACCTGGGCCATCTGTTTCTTGGCTTCCAGGCCTATTATGGTCTGGTGAAGCAAAACGTGGTTCAAAACACTACCCAATGAGTACTTGGTGTCATCCCGGCTTACGGCAGCCTCCACGGCCTCACTTATGGCAATTCCCAGGCTGCCTGGGGAGTTGGGGTTTTGAGCCAGGATCTTCCTGCCCGCCTCGGTCTCCTGGCTTGGACTGGGTGTGCAATTGGCACCCCAGGTCTGCATCATTATTCTTCTGTAAGGTTTCTGCTCGTAGGAAATGCGCACCATGAAAACCTTGCACTCCAGGCCGAAAAGCTTGCAGGCAAAGCTAAGGGCGCTTCCCCACTGGCCTGCCCCGGTCTCGGTGGTGAGCCTCTTGACACCAGCCACCTTGTTGTAATAGGCCTGAGGCACGGCTGTGTTGGGTTTGTGGCTGCCAGGGGGGCTCACTCCCTCGTTCTTGAAGTAAATCTTGGCAGGGGTCTGCAGGTGGTCTTCCAGGGCCTTGGCGCGCACAAGCGGGGTTGGCCTCCAAAGCAGATATTTCTCCAGCACTGGCTCGGGGATGTTGATCCAGCGATCCTGGCTCATCTCCTGCTCCAAGAGGTTCATGGGGAAAATAGGGGCCATGTCTTCAGGGCCCACCGGCTGCCCGGTGGCCGGGTGCAGCGGGGGCTGAAGTCCCCTGGGAAGATCTGGCAGAATGTTGTACCACTGCCTGGGGATGTCCGCCTCCTGAAGCAGGATCTTCTTGGCTCCCTCCATGTTCTTGCCTCCTTTCCTGTGCTCTTGGTCTTATTTACCCCCATAGGGGCCTAAAAACAAAAAAGACCGCCTGCTTCTCGCCAGCGATCTCATGGGAAGCGCAAGCCGGGAGCGGCGACTTGCGGGAGCTTCAGCCCAGAGCTGATCATAAGCCTGCCCCTGGTCACCCACCCTGGCAAGAGGCTGGAAACCATACCAGCAAGCTATAGATCAGCGTGTGAGTTCTAGTAACACAAGGGCCCATGGGCTGTCAATGGTTTTCATACAAAAAGAATACAATCCCACTGGATTTCCTGCATCCCCATGTTTAGGTTTTATGTTAACCGGCGGGGATCATTGGCCTAGATAAGTGGCAAGAGAAGCCTGTATCCCCATGGGCCATGGAGGCTTTGAGTCATGCTGATCCCATGTTTGCTTGGAGGAAAAGGCTAAAAGCAGCGTGCTTGGCAAAATGGCATTTTCTTCCATCACAGGATGATGGGGGGGCCAGGCCCAGGCTTGGGACAAGCACAGGGTGGAAGTTTTAAAGAAGACTAAAAGAGGAGAACAGAATCATGGACATCCAGAGGTTTACGGTGAAATCTCAGGAAGCACTTCAAGAGGCCCAGACAAAGGCGGTGCGTTACAACCACCTGGAGGTGGACGGAGAGCACCTTCTCTTGGCCCTCTTGGAGCAAAGTGAAGGGCTGGTGCCCAGGCTGCTCATGCGCATGGAGGTGCCCGTAGATCAGCTAAAGGCGAGGTTGGAGCAGGAGCTGGACAGGAGACCCAGGGTGAGCGGCCCTGGAGCCGAGCCAGGGAAGGTGTACCTGACCCAAAGATTGAGTCGATTGCTGGTCAGGGCCGAGGACGAGGCTCGTCGCCTCAAAGACGAGTACGTCTCTGTGGAACACATACTCTTGGCCATGGCCGAGGAAGGGGACTCCACTGCTGCAGGCAGGATTCTTAAGGCTTTTGGAATCACCAGAGACTCTCTTCTTAGGGTCTTGAGCGAGGTGCGGGGTCACCAGAGGGTAACCAGCGCCACCCCTGAGGAGACCTATGAAGCCCTCCAGAAATACGGCAGGGATCTTGTGGCCGAGGCCAGGGCCAACCGGCTGGATCCTGTCATAGGAAGGGATTCGGAAATCAGAAGAGTGATCAGGATCCTCAGTCGTAAGACCAAGAACAACCCAGTGCTCATCGGCGAGGCAGGGGTTGGCAAGACCGCCATTGTGGAGGGACTGGCCCATAGAATAGTGCGGGGGGATGTGCCCGAAGGGCTTAAGAACAAAAGCATTTTCGCCCTGGATATGGGAGCCCTGGTGGCAGGAGCCAAGTACAGGGGGGAGTTCGAGGAAAGGCTCAAGGCAGTGCTGCAGGAGATAAAACAATCAGAGGGTAGGATCCTGCTTTTTATTGACGAGCTGCACACCATAGTGGGAGCCGGCAAGGCAGAAGGAGCCATGGATGCGGGCAACATGCTCAAGCCCATGCTGGCAAGAGGAGAGCTCCATTGCATAGGTGCCACCACCCTGGATGAATACCGCAAGTATATTGAGAAGGACGCGGCCTTGGAGCGGCGTTTCCAACCGGTGTTGGTGGATCCCCCAAGCGTGGAAGACACGGTCTCCATATTGAGGGGGCTCAAAGAGCGTTTCGAGGTCCACCACGGGGTAAAGATCCAGGACAACGCCCTGGTGGCTGCCGCGGTGCTTTCCAACCGTTACATAACGGATCGGTTCCTGCCTGACAAGGCCATAGATCTGGTGGATGAAGCCTGCGCCATGATCCGCACGGAGATGGACTCCATGCCCACGGACCTGGATGAAGTCACCAGGCGGGTGATGCAACTGGAGATAGAAGAGGCAGCTTTGAAAAAAGAAAGGGACAAGGCCTCCCAGGAGAGGCTGGAGTCCCTGAGAAAGGAACTGGCGGAGCTACGCTCCAGGGCCGAAACCCTGAGGGCCCAGTGGGATTCAGAAAAGGAAGCCATAAGAAGGCTTCAAAGCCTAAGGGAAGAGATAGAACAAGCCCGAAGAGAGCTGGAGCAGGCCGAGCGCCAGTATGACCTGAGCCGAGCCGCAGAACTGCGCCATGGGAGGCTTCCTACCCTGGAGCAAAGGCTCAAGGCAGAGGAGGAGAGGCTCTCGGGCCAGTTCGGGGGCCACAGGCTCCTGCGTGAAGAGGTTACAGAGCAGGAGATAGCCGAGATAGTCTCCAGATGGACCGGCATCCCAGTGACCCGGCTCATGGAAGGGGAGAGGGAAAAGCTCCTGAGGCTGGATGAGGTGCTTCACCGAAGGGTTGTGGGACAAGACGAGGCCGTAAGACTCGTAGCAGATGCTGTGATCAGGGCCAGATCAGGCATAAAGGATCCCAGGAGGCCCATAGGTTCCTTCATATTCTTGGGGCCAACGGGTGTGGGCAAGACCGAACTGGCCAAGACCCTGGCCCAGGCTCTCTTTGACTCAGAGGAGAACATGGTGCGCATTGACATGAGCGAGTACATGGAGAAACACACGGTCAGCCGGCTCATGGGTGCACCTCCGGGGTACGTGGGTTATGAGGAAGGAGGCCAGCTCACTGAGGCTGTCAGAAGAAAGCCTTACAGCGTCATACTGTTCGACGAAATAGAGAAGGCCCATCAGGACGTCTTCAACGTGCTTCTGCAGATTCTGGATGACGGCAGGCTCACAGATGCCCAAGGCCGAACAGTGGATTTCAAGAACACCGTGATCATCATGACCAGCAACATCGGTTCTGAGTATCTTCTGGAGGGGATCACCAGTGATGGCCAGATAAGAGAAAGCGCACGCCAGCAGGTGTTGAGCGCCCTGAGAAGACATTTTAGACCGGAATTCCTCAACCGGGTGGACGATGTGGTGTTATTCAAGCCCCTGACCATGGAGGAGGTAAAGGCCATAGTGGATCTTCTCACCCAGGACCTGATGTCCAGGCTACAAGACAGAAGGATCGCTTTGCAGATAAGTGACGAGGCCAAGACCTTCATAGCCAGAAACGCCTACGACCCGGTGTATGGAGCCAGACCCCTCAAGCGTTACCTGCAGCACGAGCTGGAGACGCGCATAGGTAGGGCCCTGATTTCGGGCGAGATCCTGGATGGTTCCACCATCAAGGTGGAGGTGGGAGGCCAAGGGCTGGAAGTAAGGTACCTGGGGCCAGAGGCCAACCCAAGGAGTTGAGCGGTATAAATCGACCAGCCAAAAAGGATTCAGGGGGGGCCTAACCCCCCCGCAAGGCTTTTGTGGCTCATGCAGATGGGACCATAATTGAGAGGGAAAAGAAGAAAGCGCCTTTTCCTGAGGCCGGGCAAATGCTTTTTTAAATATCATTTGGCCCGGATCATTGAGTGGTCTTCAACAATGGGAGCCAACAGGCCAGCATTGGCCAGTGGGGAATGACAGGAGCCCGAAGGCCAGATGGGCCACAAAGGAGGATAGAGATGGGAGAGAAGACTCTGCAGAGCGTTTACTTCGAGAAACCAGGGCCTGCCAATACAGAAAGAACCCTGGAGGTGGCAGCCCAAAGGGCTGGAGAACTGGGACTGGAGAGCGTGGTGGTGGCCTCCACAAGCGGCCAGACCGGCCTTAGAGCTGTACAGAAATTCAGGGGACCCCAAGTGGTGGTTGTGACCCATTCCACCGGGTTCAAGGAACCCAATGTTCAGGAGCTTGTGCCTGAAAACAGAAGAGCCATAGAGGAGCTGGGGGGAAAGATCCTCACATGCATGCATGCCTTTGGGGGGCCTAACAGGGCGGTGAGGATAAAACTGGGTACCTATACCCTGGATGAGATAGTGGCCTATGTGCTTCGCACCCTTGGTCAAGGATTCAAGGTCTGCGTGGAGATAGCTCTCATGGCAGCCGATGCTGGTCTGGTAAGGGTGGGAGAGCCCTGTCTGGCCATAGGGGGCACAGGTAGAGGAGCTGACACGGCCGTCATCCTCTCGCCGGCCAATGCCCAAAATTTTCTGGACATCAAGATCCACGAGATAGTCTGTAAGCCTTATTGAATCAAGGCCTTGAAGAGGCACTTGGGGGGCTTGACAGGAAGAGGTGCCAACACCAATTTATAGAGCAGAAGTTGAATGATAACAACAGGTACAATAGAAAGGAGGTATCAAGATGTTCGACCTGATTCCTTGGAGAGAAAGAGGTGAGCTTTCCAGCCTGCGCCGTGAGATCGACAGCCTTTTTGACAGGTTTTTCGAGGGTTGGCCCTTCAGGACTTCTAGTATTCGCCAGTGGGTTCCCTCTGTGGACGTGTCTGAGACCGCCCAGGAGGTGGTAGTGCAGGCCGAGCTTCCAGGGGTGGACCCCAAGGAAATAGATATATCCGTTCAAGGCAATGTGCTTACTCTCAAAGGGGAGCGCAAACAGGAGAAAGAGGAGCAAGGGGCCAACTATCACAGGATAGAGCGTGCCTTTGGGGTTTTCTCCAGGAGCCTGCAGCTGCCGGCAGAGGTGGATGTGGACAAGGTCAACGCGGTGTACAAAAACGGTGTGCTAAGAATCACCTTGCCCAAGACCGAGGCGGCAGCAGCCAAGAAGATAGAGGTCAAAACCGCCTGATAAAAGCCACAGAACCATTGAGGCAGGAAGCGGGCAAAAAAGCCCGCTTCTTTTTTATGATACTTGGATCATTTTCCGGACTCCCTGAGCTTGGAAGCTACGCCTCCAAGCTCAGGGCACATGGAACTGTTCTTAGCTGTGAGCCAAGGTAAGCTTGGCGAGAAAAAACAGAGCTCCCATCAGGGTGACCAGTTAATACCAGGACATGATGAACTTGCCCACATCATTCACTCATAATTAAAAATGCGGGCCGCGAGCCCACCTGGGCAAAAAAATGGCCTGCCCCTTTTTTGGTTTCAGGGGTTCAACCAGCGAAGCACGCGAAAGTGAAAGGCCGTGGGATTGAGCCCTTCCATTTCCTTGAATACCTCAATGAAGTCCTCACCCCTTAGGAGATAGCAAGTTGCTCCCCGAAACACAGCCACCACCACACCCTTGGGGTCTTCTGGGTCCAGGGACTTGTCCTTCAAATACCGGGCAAAAGAAGGATAAACGCGGTCTCTGAGGTATTCCCATGGCCGGTCTTCCATCAGGGGGAGTTCGTAGTGAAGGGGTGCTTCCCCCTGTGAATCCGCCAAATGCTGCCGATACCTGTTATAGTGTTCCCCAGGCATGGACCTGTAAGCTTTACCCAACAGAGTGTCCAGATAAGAACCCATCTGAAGGTTCCCCCAAGGGCCGTGTCTTGTCATTCCAGGGCAGGAGCGTCCAGGTAATCGAGTTCCACGTCCCCCACTATGGCCACGTAGTTGGAAAGTGTGGCCAAGGCTATGGTGCCCAGGGCTTCTACCAGCTCCTCATCCGTGAATCCCTGTGCCTTGACTTTCTCAAAGACCTCCTCTGAGATGTGTCCCCTTTTCTCCACCACCTCCCTAGTGAACTTAAGCAGGGAATCGACCTTGGGGTCTGGACTTTCGCCCCTTCTGGCCTCAAGGGTCTCCTCCTTGCTCATCACACCGTGCTCCACTGCAGTGGCAGTGTGGGAAGCCAGACAGTAATGGCACCCATTGATCTGGGAGGTGAGAAGGTAAACCATCTCCCTGAGCTTCTTTTCCAGACGTGCTGCTTCCAGACAACGGGTCAGCTTCAGGAATCCGTCAAAGACGGTCGAGGAATTGGCCATCATGCAATAAAGATTCGGCACCATCCCCACCTGGTCGAAGAGCTTGCGTGTGAAAGCATCTGCTTCTTCTGGTTCCACATAGTTGAATCTGGGCATCTTGAACCTCCACGTTTGCATTTGGCCCCAAAGGTCCATGAGGCTGCTTGGAGTGAGTAACAAAGTAGCCAAGCCCTGTCAAGTCAAAGTGGCCCAGATGGCTAAGGCAAGAGATCCCTGCATTGGGGTTGGCAGCACAAAGCTCAAGCCTGTTCTATTGTTCCTGGAGGGCAAAAAGGATAGGATGAAACATCTCCTGGGTTTCCGGCTGGAGAAGGGATGCGTGCCACAATAGCCTCCATAGAAAACCTCATAGCACAAGACCCAGGCCATAGAAACATCTTGCCCCTTATACAGAGAGACCACCTTCGCCTTGCGGCCATGAGCCTTCTGGGGGCCAGACGGGTACTCATAACCAGCGGGTTTCCCATCTTGAAGGCAAGGGCAGGGGAAACAGACGGTCCCCCAGGGGCATTAGCCATAGGGCAGGCTCTCACCAAACTGGGCATCCAGGTGGCATACATCACAGACAGGCACCATGAGCACCTTTTCAGGGCCATCGGAGCAGAGCCCTTGATTCCTTTTGAGGCAGGTCTGCTGGAGGATCAAGGTTTCTCTCACCTGGTGGCGGTGGAGAGACCAGGAAGGGCCAGGGACGGTCGCTATTACAACATGAGGGGGGAGGAGATCACGGATTTTGTGGAACCAGTGGACCAGCTATTTCTGGATGCAGAGCTCAGCCGAACTCTGACCATAGGCATAGGAGACGGAGGAAACGAGATAGGCATGGGAAGGGTCTTTCGGGGAGTGGCGAGGTCCATAGAGAATGGGGCCAAGATTGCCTCCACAGTGCCCACGGATTATGTGGTTGTGTCGGGGGTTTCCAACTGGGGGGCCTATGGCCTTGTGGGCGCACTCTCGGTGCTTAGCAACAAGGACCTGCTGCCCTCGGGGGGAGAGATCCAGGACACTGTGCTGAGGCTCTTGAAGGCCGGAGCTGTTGATGGTCTCAGCGGTGAGTCTGAGCTCAAGGTGGATGGACTTCCTCTGGAGAACACCCTGGAGTTGGTGGAGGAGATCCGCTTCCAGCTCAAACCCGCTCCTTTGAGCCAGGTGGAGGGTTTGGAGGTGGGGGTGGTGGGAGCAGGGCGAAGTGGAAGGGCCGTGAGCCGACTGCTTCTTTCCAGAGGGGCCAAGGTGCGCATATCAGAGCAGGCCAGGATCACGATCCCCCAGGAATTAAGGGATTGCAGGTGGGAGCTAGGGGCTCACAGCCTGAAGTTCATGGAAGGGGTGGAGCTGGTGGTGCGAAGCCCGGGGGTGGATCCCAAGCTCCCCCTGATAAAGGGGCTCAGGCAAAGGGGAGTGCCGGTGGTGAGTGAACTGGAGGCCTCGTACCAATTGGGTGAGCCCAGGCTGGTGGCTGTCACAGGAAGCTTTGGCAAGAGGAGCACCATAGGGCTATTGGGAAAGATCATGGCCAGATGCTCAAGACCCATGGCCCTGGGGGGCAACAAGGGAAGCCCCCTTTCAGAGCTGCTCCTGGAGAATCCCCACAGGTGGATGGCCCTGGCAGTCTCCAGCTTTCAGTTGGAGAGCATCCTGAGATTCAGACCTCGGGTGGCAGCCATACTCAACATCCGGCCTCTACACCTGGAGCGGCATCTGGACCCTACGGAGACCGTTCGCATAAAGAGCCGCATCTTCATGAACCAGAGAGCCGAGGATTTGCTCATTTTGAACCGTGAAGATCCCAGACTGATGCCCCTGGCAGAAAAGCATTGGGGAGAGACCCTGTGGGTCTCTAGCAGAGAGCCGGTGGACAGGGGGGCATGGATGGAACACAATGAGATCTTCCTGGCCCCGGAAGGGGAGGTGGTGGAAAGAATAACTCTGGACTGGGAGGTCTTTCCTGAGAATCTCCTCACAGCCCTCCTGGCAGCCTGGGCCGTAGGCATAAGCCCCTCTGAGATCAGAGCAGCCATTGAGGACAGGCGGTTTTTCTCTGATGAGGGAGCTGATCTCAGGGCATGAGCCCACTTTACCAGGAGATGATCTTTTGTGCCTGGACTTTTCCCAGAAAAGAACCAGGTGATGGACTGAGGAAGTTGAGCCCCGGGGCCTCAAAAAAAGGGAAGCCTGCGGTGCAGGGGGCTGGGGAGATCCCAAGTTTAGGGGTCCTTGGGGCAGCGGGATTCAAAGGAGGGATGAAAGGTTGTGCGACTCGGGTGAAAACAGAGGGGAACTGGAGCTGATGCGCAGGGATGCTGAGGCCATATTTCAGGCTGCCTTGGCTGCTGTGGACCCAGAGGAGGCTGTGCTTAGGCACCTGAGCCTGGATCGGCAAGAGCTTCGTGTGGGGGACCTGATATTGGAGCTGGATAGATTCGAGAATATCTGGGTTCTGGGGGCCGGCAAGGCCGATGCACCCATGGCACGCGCATTGGAGAAGATCCTGGGGGAGAGAATCTCCGGGGGGCTCATAGTGGTCAAAGAAGGTCACGGCCTGGATTTGAAGCGCATAGAGGTGTGGGAGGCCTCCCATCCCCTGCCTGACCAAAGGGGTGTACAAGGGACCCTGAAGGTGCTTCACATGGCAGAGAAAGCTGGCCCAGGGGACCTGATCCTGGCCCTGTTCTCTGGTGGAGGATCGGCCTTGCTTGTGGCGCCTGCCCAGGGAATCTCCCTCCAGGACAAGCAGGAGACCACAAGATTGCTTCTTTCCTGCGGAGCCACAATACATGAGATCAACGTGGTCAGAAAACATCTCTCCTCTGTCAAAGGAGGACAGCTGGCCAGGGTCTCTTATCCGGCAACAGTTGTGAGCCTGATTCTCTCTGACGTGATAGGCGACAATCTGGATGCCATAGCCTCGGGGCCCACGGTGCCTGATACCAGCACCTTTGCTCAGGCCAGGGAAGTGCTCTTGAAGTATGGGATCTGGGAAGATGTCCCCCAAAGCGTTAGAGAAAGGCTACAGGAGGGTTGCCAGGGGAGGATCCAGGAGACTCCCAAGGCCGCAGAGAATTGTTTTCATAGGACTCACTGGAAAATTTTGGGCAGCAATCTGCAAGCCCTAAAGGGAGCCATGGCACATGCCGAAAAGATAGGTTACAGGGCTCTCATACTGAGCTCCTGCCTCGAGGGGGAGGCCAGGGAAGTGGCAAGGGCTGTTTCTGCTGTGGCCAAGGAAGTGCTGAGATCAGGGAATCCCTTACGGGCTCCTGCGTGCCTTTTGTGCGGAGGGGAGACTACGGTGACACTGAGAGGCCAGGGCAAAGGGGGCCGGAACCAGGAGTTTGCTCTGGCGGCTGCTTTGGCCTTGGATGGATGGGAACATGTGGTGGCCTTAAGCGGAGGTACAGACGGCACTGACGGTCCCACGGATGCTGCCGGAGCCGTGGTGGATGGGACCACGGTGCAAAGGGCCAGGAGAGCTGGCCTTTCTCCAGAGCTTTACCTGGAAAAAAATGATTCCTACAACTTTTTCAGCTCCTTGGGCCAGCTTCTTATCACAGGGCCCACCAGGACCAATGTCATGGATGTAAACATCTTCTTGATGCGCGAGTCAAAAAAACGAAATGCGGGGATCTTAAAGGATTAGTGGCAGGTGTGGGCTCCTGGTGAGATGATTCACAGGGCCACCATTTGAAAAATGTGATGAAAGAGTTGGGGGCTGGTGGGGTTTCATACCCAAAAAAGGAGGAGAATTCATGGGGAAATTTCTAGTTGCGCTTTGGCTGGTGATTTTGGCTTCGATGGGGGCGGCCCAGGCTGAGGAGCCGATTCTCATCGGAAGGGTTTCACACATCGAGGGTGGAGTGCTGCGCTACGTGACAGTGGAGGACGACTGGGTGGCCACTGTGGCCGATTCACCCCTTCGGGCAGATGACATCATTTACACAGAACCTGAGGGGAGAGCTGAATTCATATTTCCCAACAACACCTGGGTCAGAGTTGATGGGAATACTGGGGTGGACGTCATAGTCCTCAGACGAGACCTAACGGGCATTTACGTGGACGGCGGAGTGGTACGTATCTACAACAGAAGCCAGGACGCCTTGGTCAGAGTGGAGACACGCTGGGGGTACCTGGCCGCAGAGCCCGGGGACGTGGTGGATCTTTACGTGGGCGACAAGGACATACAGATCATAGCCCTGGAGGGCTACCCCAACTTTTTTTACACCAGGAGGGGCAGAGACGAGGTACGCTACGAGGTCCTGGCCAATGGCCCAGCCATATTTGTGGATGAAGTGAGCGTTGAGGCTGCCGAACCTCTTGTGGACAGAGACTGGGAAAGCTGGAATTACAGGAGGGATCAACTCCTGGCAGAGCGAAGAAGGGTTCGCTCTGCTCACCTCCCAGAGGCTTTCCAGAATGACGCGCACGTTTTCGAGAGCCAGGGTAGATGGGAAAGGGTTTACTACAAGGAAAAGTACGTATGGTGCTGGACTCCCATTCACGTGGATGTGAGCTGGAGGCCTTTCACCGTGGGACGCTGGACCACTTATTACGAGGAGAACGTGTGGGTTCCCTATGAGCCTTGGGGCTGGGTGACTCATCACCACGGGCACTGGATACACGTGGAGAACAGATGGTGGTGGACTCCGTACATCTCAGTGAATGTGGCTACCCCTGGGGTGGATGTCAGGGTGGATGTGGGGGTGCCTCCTCCTCCAGATTACTACTGGTATTGGCATCCGGGACGTGTGGCCTGGATCCACAGCGAGGTTCACGTGGGTTGGTTTCCCCTGGCCCCATGGGAACCTTATTACGGCTGGCGCCCCTGGTACGGGAATACCGTTGTTGTAAATAACACAAACATAACCAACATAAACATAAATATAAACAACTACAATTACTTCAACAATGCGGTAATAGTAAACTACAACAATTTCTACAATGTTCCTTACGGCAACAATTACATTCAACACAACGTGGTAAACATCACAAATATCAATCAAACTACAATAATCAACAACTATTATGCAGCTCCAGTCATTCACAAGACGGTGATAAAGAATCAAAACTTTTTCAAAAATCAGTATAACTTCTCTGATAAACAGATTGTTTATAAACCACATCACTCGGTGGTGGAGAAGGCTTCTTTTGCTAAGAATGATTTTCACAAGCGAGGCTTTGGAAACGCTTCCGACTACCACATGAAGCGTGACAAGGTCTTGAAAGCTGACCCGCCCCTGGGGGATGCGCACAAGAGGGCCAAGGGGCTTTCTGCTGCCAACAAACTGGTGAAGCCAGAAGAGGTCAAGAAACCCGCGAATCAGATGAAATTCGGCTCCAGAGAGCCCAAGCTCCAGGCAGAGAAGCCCAAGTTGCATGATGAAGAGAGGCAAAGATCCAAGCAGTTGAAGGAGGCTGCCTTCCAAAGGGGCCCGGGCCGAGAGGGCAGGGTGGAGAGGCTGGGAAAGGGTTCTACCCAGGAGACCATGGGGAAGCCCAGGGATGAAAAGCCTGGAGTCTTGGGTGAAGGGAAAGGCAGAAAGGGCCTTGGGGAGGATTCCGGAGCTGGAACCGGAAGACGTCTCAGGCCTGAGAGGGATGTGGACAGAGGGGAACTCAAAGGCGGACCAGGTGCCGGAAGGCCGGATAGAGCCTTGACAGGCGATGAGAGGAAACAAGGGAAACAGGCAGAGGGTCTTGGGCCTGCAGGTAGATCCGAAAGAGGGCCCAAAGGAATGGACAGGCCGGGATCTTCAACTCAGATGGAAGATCGTTTGGGCAGGGGCAAGGGCGAGCCCCCCAAGGGCCCCAAATCAAGAGACTTGGGCCAGCAGGAGGAAACCAAAGGCCAGTCCACCATGGAAAAGCCCAGACGAGGAGGGCTCCAGGAAGGCCTGAGGGGTGAGCAAAGAACTCAAGGTGGCCTCCAGAAGCCTCAGGAGAAATCCACAACGAGGTCCCAGGAGCCACAGGGCCAGCTGGACAGGCCCAAGAGGATTCCCCAAGAACCAGCTCAGACTCTCCAGGAGCAAAGACAAGGGCAGGGAAGAAAACAAACTCAGGAGCCTGGGACTCGAAAGCAGGGCTCCCAGAGGCAGCAACAGCAACAGGATAAGCAAAGGCAGCACCAGCAGCTTCAAGAGCAACAAAAACAGAAGCAACAGGAAAAGCAGCGCCAGGGCCAGCACCAGCAGCAGCAGTTGATGCAGCAGCAAGAAAGGCAGAAACACCAGCAGCAAGAAAAGCAAAGGCAGCACCAGCAGCTTCAGGACCAGCAAAAGCAGCAACAGCAAAGGCATTTGCAGCAACAGCAACAGGAAAAGCAGCGCCAGGGCCAGCACCAGCAGCAGCAGTTGATGCAGCAGCAAGAAAGGCAGAAACACCAGCAGCAGGAAAAGCAAAGGCAGCACCAGCAGCTTCAGGAGCAGCAAAAGCAGCAACAGCAAAGGCATTTGCAGCAACAGCAACAGGAAAAGCAGCGCCAGGGCCAGCACCAACAGCAGCAGTTGATGCAGCAGCAAGAAAGGCAGAAACACCAGCAGCAAGAAAAGCAAAGGCAGCACCAGCAGCTTCAGCAGCAACAGCAACAAAAGCAGGTTCAGCAGGCCCCGGCACAGGGCCAGCGTGGCCAGAAAAAACAACAGGAAGATCAACAAAAAAACAAAAAGAAACTCCAGCCTGGCGAACAACCTCAGTGATGAGCTTCTAGAGGGTTTATTGCCTTGGCACGGGCGGGCTTTAGGCCCGCCCTGCCAAAAGGCCGCAAGATGGCAGATCTAGAAAAAACAGGATAAACCTCTGGTGTACCAAGACCAGAAAATCATAAACTCAACCCCCTAGCCACTGACTCCCATCAGCTCGCTCAAGGCAATCAACCAAGGCAATTGCGGTGAGTTGATTAGCCTCACTTCACGCCTTGACCGCTTGGGAAGCCTCCCGTATTCTTGAAGCCGCCTCAAGAGATGATACAGGCTGGGAGCATTATCAGGGGCGGCAACCCTGGGGCTTCCCACCTAGAGCCATGTATGGTTTTAGGGTCATGTGTCTTGGGGGAGGAAGGTGGGATCAGCATGTTTTCAGGGGTGAGCATGCCTGGCCCGGGAGATTAAGGAATCCGTAAGCATTGTCCGATACACTTGGATGATGGGGGCTTGGGGTAAGGAGATGGTCAGAGCAAGGTTATGGTTTAGGTGTGCGGCCATGGGAGATCCAGTGCAGCCCAGGCTGGCTGCTCCTGCCAGGGTGGGCTGGCGGGGGCGTTTCAGAGAAGTGGATCTGACCCTGGAGAGGCCTTTTACGGGCGAGGAACTTCTGGGCCGTATGAAAGGGTGGATAACTGTGGATCCCAGGTTGTTTCTAGAGGTTGCCAGAGCCCACTGTCGCATCAAGGTATTCGATGACGGGGGCCTTGTGGTGGAGACCGAGGACCAGGAAAGCTTGAGGGAACTCTGCAGTAAACTGGCAGAGAAATTTCAGGATCAGGTGGAACTGGAGCCCATGGTGGACTGAGATGGCCTGTGAGGAAGAATTGAAAGCCCAGCTTGCCAGCTGTCAGGAGCGTATCAGACGGCTATCCATGTGCATGGAGGTCTCCAGGCTCATCAGCTCTTCTTTGAATCTTGGAGAGGTTTTGGACCGCATAATGACCACTTCCAGGAAGCTCATGCAGGCCGACGCCAGCAGCCTCATGCTCTTGGACGAAAAAAGCGGGGATCTGGTCTTTCAGGTGGCACAGGGGCAGGTGGGGGAAAGGCTCAGGGAGGGCTTTAGGCTGCCCAAGGGTCAAGGCATAGCCGGTTGTGTGTGCCAAAGCGGAGAGCCTATCTTGGTGGAGGATGCCTACAAGGATCCCAGGTTCCACAAAGATTTTGACGAGCGCACAGGTTATCGCACCCGCTCCATACTGTGTGTGCCCCTCAAACTCAAGGACAGGATAATCGGAGTCTCCCAGGTCATAAATAAACTGGATGGGACTCCTTTTAGCCAGGAAGACCTGGAGACCTTCACGGACCTGTGCCGGCATGCAGCCATTGCCATAGAGAATGCCCGCATGCACGAGGCCCTGCTCCTCAAAGAGAGGATGGATAGGGATCTGGCCCTGGCCTCCACTGTGCAACACAGCTTCCTGCCCAAAGATCTCCCGAGGGTCGAGGGCTACAGCTTCTGGGCCCATTACAGTCCGGCCCTGGAGGTAGGAGGGGATTTCTATGACTTCATACCTCTTAAGTCAAAACGTTGGGGCTTACTCATAGGCGATGTTTCAGGCAAGGGGGTGGCCTCAGCTCTTTACATGGCCAGACTGACTTCTGAGTTCAGGACAAAGGCCCTGCAACTGGGGAGCCCGTCCCGAGTAGTCAATCAGATAAACGCCCAGCTTTGCCAGGATGGCCAGAGAGGAACCTTTGTCACATTGCTCTATCTTGTCCTGGAGCCTGCAACCGGCCTTGTGCGATTCGTCAATGCCGGTCACATTCCCCCCCTTGTATGGAGATCTGCTTGGGGGCGGCTGATAAAGCTTTCGGGCAAGGGAGGCCCTCCTCTGGGAATCCTGAGCAATGTGTCTTACCGCTGCTACAAGTTCAGGCTGGCGCCTGGGGACCGCCTGCTGTTGCTGACCGATGGGCTCCTGGAGGCCCGCAATAAAAGAGGAGAGAGTTTTGGGTGGCAAAGAATAGAGGCTTCTGTTGGTGTGGGCTCTTACTCGCCTCAAGAGCTTTTGCAAAGGTTGGTACATGCACTGGAAAGCTTCAGGGCAGAGGCACCCCAAGCCGATGATTTGACCCTGGTGGCCCTGGGGGTTGGATGAGCACACACCTGGAGGAACTCAGCGGGCCCATACTGATGGAAATACCCGGGGATCCGGCAGCGCTTTTCTTGGTCCGTTCTGTGGTGGAAAGATTGGCCAGGCAATCGGGCTTCTCCGAACAGCGGGTGGTGCGTCTTACTCAGGCCGTGGATGAAGCCTGCTCCAATGTCATCAGGCATGCGTACGGGGGAAAGAGCCAAGAGCGCATCTGCCTGAAATTCATTTTGTCCAGGGAGCGTTTGGAGGTGCACGTGCGGGATTTTGCATGGGCTCCTGACCTCTCCAAGCTGGTCCCCCGCGACTTGGGAGAAGTCAGGCCAGGGGGGCTGGGGCTTCACCTGATCAGAGCCGGCGCCGACCAGATACACTACGAGGTGGTCCCAGGGCAGAAGGGTTGCCTTCTTAGGCTTGTGCTTTTTAGGAACCTTGAGGGAGGTTCATCATGATGGTAGAGGTGCAGGAGAGAGCACCAGGGGTTTATCTGGTAAGACCCCAGGGCGAGGTGGACATGAGCACATCCCCGGAGTTGAGGAAGGTCTTGGTGCCCCTTTTTTGCCCAGGCACGAGGCTGGTCCTGGTAGATCTTTCCCAGGTGCCCTACATGGACAGCTCGGGCATCGCCACCTTGGTGGAAGGGCTTCAGCTTTCCCAGAGGGGGGCCATAGGGTTTGCCCTGGCAGGCTTGAGTTCCTCTGTGAGGGCCGCCTTTGAGGTGGCTCACCTCATGGAGGTGTTTCGGGTGGTATCTGATCTGGAGGATGCCCTCAGGGGGGTTTGTGCCAGATGAGCCGCCAGAATGGGGAAGACACGGCGGTTTTGCTTTTTCTCCAGCACCTGAGCAGCATATATCACCTCTTTGTTGAGACCCTTCGCTGGACCCTTGTCAAACCCTTTCAGGGCAAGCCCTTGAGGTTGCATTCTGTTTTCCTGCAGATGGATGAGGTGGGGGTGAAATCCCTTCCCATAGTCTGCCTGGTCTCCTTTTTCATCGGCATCATCCTGGTGCTTCAGACAGCCTACCAATTGGAAAAATTCGGGGCGGTCAACTATGCTGCAAGCCTCTCCAGCGTGGCCCTCACCAGGGAGCTGGGACCTCTTCTGACTGCCATAGTGGTGGCCGGAAGGGTCAGTGCTGCTTTCACGGCTGAGCTGGGCACCATGATGGTCACAGAAGAGATATTGGCCCTCGAGGTGATGGCCATCCATCCCATAGCTTACCTGGTGGTGCCCCGTCTGCTGGCAATGGTGGTAATGCTCCCATGTTTGACCATAGTGGCGGATCTGGTGGGCATGGTGGGGGGGTACGTGGTGGGCACCACAGCCGTGGGAATCCGCCCCACCCTTTATATAGAGACCGCCATAGAGGCCATGCTCCTCAAAGACGTTCTCACAGGCCTGATAAAGAGCGTGGTTTTCGCCCTGATAATAGCCATGGTGGGCTGTTACATGGCCTTTGTGGTCAAGGGAGGGGCCGAGGGAGTGGGGCGTGCCACCATGGTCTCGGTGGTGACCTCCCTGATCTTGATAATCTTGGCTGACTGTTTCTTCACGACCCTTTTCTACTTGTTTCTCTGAGGGGGCAACTTGGACAAAATGGTGGGGAATGGGGAAAAGGGGGTGATCATAAGGGTTCAGGACCTGGTCAAGACCTTCGGGGGTAGGGTAGTTTTGGATGGGATCAACCTGGACATACAGCAAGGACAGGTCACTGCCATCATGGGAGGAAGCGGCTGTGGGAAAAGCACTCTGCTAAGACACCTCATAGGGGTGCTTCGGCCTGACTCAGGGCACATCTGGGTGAGAGGCAGAGACATCACCCGCTTTACAGAAGAGGAGATGGAGAACTACAGGAAGCGCTTCGGAATGCTTTTCCAGGGCGGCGCCTTGCTCAACTCTCTTACGGTCAAAGACAACATAGCCTTGCCTCTGAGAGAGCACACCAGGTTGGAGGAAAAGATCATAGGTATGATAGTGAAGATGAAGCTGGAGCTGGTGGGCCTGAGGGATTTCGAGCACTTGAAGCCTGCCCAGCTCAGCGGGGGCATGCAAAAGAGGGTGGCCTTGGCCAGAGCCCTGGCCCTGGATCCCGAGATCGTCTTTTATGATGAGCCCACCTCAGGCTTGGATCCTGTGGTCAGCGGAGTCATAGACCAGCTCATAGGTGACCTGAGCCGCAGGCTGGGGATCACCTCCGTGGTGGTGACCCATGACACCAGAAGTGCCTTTCGCATTGCCCACAAGATAGTTGTGCTCTTCAAGGGCAAGGTGGTGGCCCAGGGAAGTCCGGAGGAGATAAAAAGTTCGGAAGATCCCCTGGTACAGCAGTTCTTGGCAGGTAGCCCGGATGGCCCAATACCCCTTAGGCAATCCAGCCGAGACTATCTGGAGGATCTTCTGGACATGGAATGAAGGCCCTGGCTTGAGCTAACATAACAGCGACTCACGGGCCCAAGAGAGGAGAGGTCAAACATATGGAAGTCTTCCGCTCAGAGGTTCGTTCAGGCATCCTGATCCTTGTCTCAGCGGTGATCCTGGCTGTGGGGATCTTTCTCATAAGCGATATCAGAAGCTTTTGGGAACACAAACGCGAGATAGTGGTGCTTTTCAAGTATGCGGATGGCATCTCCAAGGGCTCACCGGTGTGGTACGCAGGCATGGAGGTGGGGGAGGTAACCAAGGTTGCCCTGGCATCGGCAAGAGAGGATCGCATTGCCCTGAGCCTTCGCGTGGAACCCCAGGTGAGGGTGAAAAAGGATTCCAGAGCATACATAAGAAGCTTGGGGATGATGGGTGCCAAGTACGTGGAGCTCTCTCCGGGCTCCCCCGAGGCTGCGGAATTACAGCCAGGTGAATGGCTGGAAGGGGAGACTCCGGTTTCCATGTCAGAGATCTTGGAGACCGGACAGCGCATAGCCCGTGGTCTAGAGGAAACCCTGGGGGAAATACAAGGCATGATCCGAGAGATCCGGGCCGAAGGCGCAATACCCCAGACAGTGCAAAGCGCTGCAGCTTTTCTGGAGGAGTTGAGGCAAAGAAACAGGGACCTGGAGAGCATATTCCGCAGAGTGGACGAACTGTTGGCCAGTTCCCAGAGTTCCATGAAAAAACTATCAGTTTCCATCGAAGGGGTGGCTCAGCAGCTCAACAGCACCCTGGGAAGGGGAGGTGATGAGCTGGTGGCATTGCTCCAGGAGCTTCGGCAGACCAACCGTTCCCTCCAGGAGCGCATGGCAAACCTGGAGGCGCACATCCTGCCTGTTCTGGGCTTTGCCCGCGAGGGGCTCATGGAGGCCGAGGGGCTTGTGGGGGATGCCCGCCACGTCCTGGACGTCAATGATCAGAATCTGTACCTGCTCTTGCTGCAACTGGAGGAAACATCCAAACATCTCCAGGCCTTGAGCGAAGACTTGAGAGCCCACCCCTGGAAGATAGTTTGGAAGGGGGATGGGGACCTCAGCCTGGGAGGGCCCTCCAAGGGCACGGAGGAATGGCGCTCAAAGGGAAGGGTGGGACGTCATGGGAAAGAGTAGTGTCCAAAAGATCCAAGAGTGCATCCAATGGGCCATTGTGTTGGGGCTCTTGAGCTGTTGCACCACTTCACCTGTGAACCATTACAACCGAGGGGTTTCCTTCCAGGACAAGGGTGAGCCCCTGAAAGCGGCCCAGGAATATAAAAGGGCCATGGAACTTAACCCCATGGATCCAGCCCCCAGATTCAACCTTGGGGTGCTTTACCAGGACCAGGGACAGTTGGATCTGGCCCGGGAACAATACCTGGCCATTCTTTTGGCTCATCCCAAATACACCCCTGCCTGGATCAATCTATCTTCGCTGCAGGAAAGACAGGGAAAGCTCCAGGAGGCTGAAGAGTCCCTGAACAAGGCCATGGAATCTGACAGGGACTCTGCCCTGGCCCCCTCGCACCTGGGATTTTTCTTCTTGAGACAAGGCCGGATCAATGAGGCTGAAAAAACATTTTTCCTTGCCCTTGAGAGGGATCCTGCCTGGGCCAACGCTCATTTCGGGCTAGGACTGGTAGCCGAAGCCAGAGGGGAAAAGAAAAAGGCCTTGTCCGCCTTTAAAGAGGCTGCCAAGAAAAACCCCATGGATCTGGAGGCATACATCAAGGCTGCAGAACTTCTCGTGGAATTGGGGGACCAGCAAGATGCCATCCGCCACCTTCGCCTGGCTGCCAAGATAGCACCTTCCAGAGGAGAGACCTTTCTGAGCTTGGGAAAACTGCTTTTCCAAACAGGCCAATGGCGGGAGGCTCAAGAGGCCTATGAGAGGGCCCTGCACCTGGGAATGGACCCAAGGGCCTGCCATCTGACCCTGAGCCAGATCCACGAGAGGCTGGCCCTGGAAGAGCACATGGCATACCAAAAAAACCTGCTCCAAAAAAGAGGCTCGGGAATCCGCCAGGGCCAGGGCCCCTGAGTGTGGAGTGGATCCTGGGGCCCAGGGCCAGGCCCCATGGATCCTGTCCCATGATGGGAGCTTGGAAGCTTCTCTAAGGGGGTTGCGGTGGAGTTGAGACAGGCAATGGAGGCCAGGAAGAGCTGCAGGGCCTTTTCCAAGAGTCCTGTGGCAAGGGAACTGATAGCTGAGCTTTTGAGCAGAGCCGGAAGGGCTCCCTCTGCCCTCAATCTGCAACCCTGGGAGGTCACGGTTGTGATGGGAAAGGAGGTGGAGCGCCTGGCCAAGAGGATTTCCAAGGCCTACCTGGAAAGACAAACTGCATGCACCCCGGGGGCCAGACGCCCCATCCCGGAGGCACATCAAAAGAGAAGGAGGGAAAGCTTCCTGCCTCTGGCTGAAACCCTGAGGAGCATGGGCCTGGATCTGGAGAGATTCGTAGGAGAGGGAAGCTGTAGATTCTACGGTGCTCCAGTGGCTTTGATCCTGTGCATGGACGGCTCCTACTCCATGGAGAGGTATCTGTGTCTGGGGGTTTTTGTGGGGTATCTATTGCTGGCTGCTCAGGATCTGGGCTTGAGCACCTGCCCCGTGGGTCTCGTGGCAGCCTACGGTGACGAGATCAAAGACCAGCTCAACATACCCGAGGAAAAGGAGGTGGTGCTGGGCATAGCCGTGGGATATCCGGAAAGAGAGTCCCCCCTTTGTTCTTTCTCCACGCCCAGGGAGCCCCTGGAAAGTTTTGTGAGGTGGTACGGCTGAAAGAGGGGCCTGAGCAGGACCCCTGAGGAAACCCCTGGGAGCTGGGTGTGAAAGGCTTCCTGGCCGGTGTCCTGGTCCTTGATCCTGGCAAAGGTATTGTTTTCCTTGCACCTGTGACCGGAGCTAATATAATAGCCCTGCTGGCCGAGGGAGCCCGCTTGCATTTGCTTGGAAGAGGCCCAAAGTGGAGAGATATCCTTCCAGATCAACATGCCTGGAGATGCTCAAGAGGCGGGGAGTTCCTGCTCACATAATAGCGCATAGCATGCAGGTGAACCGGGTGGCGCGTTTTTTGGCTGAGAAGCTCAATGAGCAAGGCGAGAGGCTGGATCTGGGCCTCATAGACGCGGCTTCCCTGCTTCACGACATGACCAAGATGGATGGGCTTCGCACCGGTGAGAATCATGCCAGGGCTGCAGGGCATATCTTGAGGCAGATGGGTTTGCCTGGGGTGGCCCGGGTGGTGGAACAGCATGTGGTGGTTGAAGATGTGCCTGGACTGGTGAAGGTGACAGAAGAGGAGGTGGTCAATTACTCAGACAAGAGGGTAATGCATGACAGGATCGTGACCCTGGAAGAGAGATTCGAGGATCTCAAGGAGCGATATGGCAGAAGTGCAGAGGGCCGTGCTCTCATAGGCAGTTATCTGGAGAGAGCCAGGCAGATAGAAAGAAAGATTTTCAGGCGCCTTTCCCTGAAGCCTGAAGACCTAAAGGAGCATATTCAGAGCTCGGCTGTGGCTTGAGTTTCAGGTGGGCCGAGACTTTTCCCATGCCAGGAGGTATGCCATGGCCATATCAGCTTTCGTATTCGTGGAGTGCACTGCAGGCAGGGCCATTCAGATCGCCAGGGAGATCCGCCAGATCCCTGGGGTGAAGTACGCCCACGCGGCCACAGGCCCTTATGACGTCATCGCCCTGATAGAAGCCAGCGACCTCCAGCTCATGGGGGAGCTGGTGATCCGCAGGATCCAGTCCATATCCGGGGTGATCCGCACCCAGACCAATGTTGTTGTGGAGTGACCCGGGAGTGGAAAAGCACTGGCAGGATCAGGAAATACGAGAGCGTTTGTTCCGAGTGCTCAGGGAGTTCCCGATCCTGTACAGAGCCCGACAAGGTGTTGGCACAAGGCTGCTGAATCCCTTTCAGCCCCTTGAGCATGTGGTAAGCTCCCACGTCAATCCCCTTGTGCTTTACATAAATGATCTGGTGGAGGAGATAAAGGGGGGAATTCCCTATCTGGAAGCCCTGGAGCGGGTGGTCTTGTTTGCCCTGCGCTATCCTTTCAGGGACAGGGTCAAGGAAGCCGTGGAACAATTGGCCTCCATAGAGGGGGATAGGCCCTACTTCATGTGGGGACTGGCACACCTGGGAAGGACCGAGGATGCGGCCTCCAGAGCCGTGAGACTCAGGGAGTTTCATCGCAGGCTCCACCTCATGAACAAGTACTACAAGGAGCGATTCAAGACCGAGGAAGACACCGATCTCATACCTTGGCGGGCTTCCTTCAGATCCCAGTCTGATGGAGCCACCGAAGGCTCTTACGAGTTTCCCACCAGAAGGGAACTGGAGACCTTTCGCAATGCCTTGCTGTGTCTTGAGGACCTTTTGGTCACCAAGTGCAAGGAAGGCTGGTCCGGCAAATCCTTGAGGGCCAGGATCCAGGGGGAAATCCAGGAGCTGGCCCGGCTGCTTTTTGACTATGGGTACACGGTGCAGGAAATCTGCGGACGACTCAGGAGAGATGACTTCTGGCTGCCTGAGTTTTTAAACGGGCTCCTTCTCTCTGAGCTTGAGAAGAACCTGGTTTCGCCCATGGACCCGCCCACTGCTTCCCAACACATAGTGGGCCTTACGCTGCTGGACTTCGCCTCTGTGGTACCTTTCAGAACCTTTTATTGCAGGCTGAGCCGCACCAAGGAGGCCATGGAGATGGCCAAGGAGGTGGAAAAAAAAAGGGGTTCCAAACCAAGCCTATACAGGAGAGTCTTGGAGCTTTACCAGGGCTACAGGCAGATCCAACCCCCCCTTGCTGCGTACTATCTGGAATACCGCTTCAGCAGGGCCCATGGGGACTATTTCCCTGTCAAGAGCAGCACTCACCTTGGGGTGGAAATCACCAAGAAGTTCTTTTTCAGATACTTTGACCAGCAGAGTGTGCAGGAACAAGCGGCCCAGGCAGCCAGGAAGCTTTATAGCTCCAAGACTTCACAGGAAGTAGTGGAGTTGCTTCAGCTGTTGTTATCCGCCCTTTCCAGGCCCGAGACCATAAGGGGAAAGAAGGTGCACATTCTGGGGCATATCCAATCCGGGGCCATGGGAAGGGTGCTACTGGGAGTGTACAAAGCAGAGATAGTGGCTCTCAAAGAGGCTGTGGTGCCCCCAGGGTCCTCCATGCCCTTGAGCGAGAAGGTCAGGCAGCTGGAGTACGAGGCTCGCATTCACGGACACGTTCAGTCAGGGGCCAGGCAAAACGAAAACATAGTGGAATATTTTGGAATCGTTGAAGAGGAAGGCCACAAGTACCTGGCCATAGGGTACCATCCAGCGGAGACACTGGGGTCCCTGGTGAAAAAACTCCAAAACATCTTGACCAAGGGTGTGGTGAAAGCCCCGAGTTCTCTTCTGACCCTAAGGGAGTTCGGACTCATAGGATCACAGCTTCTGGGCATTCTGTCTCACCTGCGCTCCAAACAGGTGGTCCACAGGGATCTCAAGCCAGCCAACCTGCTCTATTTGGTGGACCAAAGTGGCAAGCTCAGCCTCATCAAGCTAATAGATTTCGGTGTGGCACTGGGTCTTGCCGAGGGGCTGCCCAGGGACATGTTCAGAAGGCAGGTGGTGGGCACCATGGCCTACATGGCCCCAGAGGTGGTCATGGCCCAAAGCTCCTATGCCTCGGACCTTTATTCGGCAGGCGTTATTCTCTTTCAGATGATGAGCGGCAGCTTGCCCCTGGAGCTGGACAAGCCCAAGAACCGAGAGGAATTGAAGCTACAGCTAAGGCGCGTGGTGACACAAAAGAGAAGATCTCTTCTCCAGGTAAACCCATCTTTGGCCGCCTATCCTCCCTTAAAGGAGCTGGCCCAGCTGGTTCAGTCCATGATCCGAATGGACCCCACGACCCGGCCTCCTGTGGATCATCTGGTGCGGGATTGGGAAGAAGCCTGGTCCAGGCTTCCGGCTGAGCTCATGGAAAGACCCTTTCCTTACCCGGGATTCTCACCCCCAAGATGAGACCTGGTGGCTGAGTCCCACCAAGCCTTCATTACTTCCGAGGGGGTTTCCATCTTCCAACTTGTTCAACTTTACACCCCTAAACGGTGGGGGCTATGGCTCTGGGATTCCCATTGATCCTGCCTGACTGGCCATTTCCCTCATGATCCTGAGTGTTTCCTGAGCCTCCTTTTCATCCAGGCGCTGGATGGCGAATCCAGCATGCACTATCACATACTCCCCCTGAGATATCCCGGGCACCAGGGCCAAGGAGACCACCCTTCGTACACCTTCCAGCTCCACCACACCTTCTTCATGTTCCAACATCTGCACCACCCTGGCAGGAACCCCCACGCACATGCCCGGCTCTCCTCTCCCAAGCCCCCATCCAGAATATTTTGCGGCCAAAGCTAAGTTCAGGCCAATGGAAATTCTTTTACTTCTTGGCTCCTCAAGGGGTTTGATCAACCATATCCAATCAGGGCTTTGGACTGGGGGGATGCACCCCTTCCCCAGTATCGTGTCCTGCCTTCTTAACAGGGCTATCTCCTGTGGTAAAGAGGGGACATCTTTCGCAGCCTCTCCACTATGGGCGGGAACTGCTCCAACACATAGTCCACATCCTCCTGGGTTGTATGCTCACCCATGCTGAACAGCAAAGAGCCCTGGGCCAGATCAGGAGGTATGCCCATGGAGGTAAGCACATGGGATGCCTTGAGGGACACAGAGGTGCAAGCAGAGCCGCTTGCCACTGCTATGCCCACAGAATCCATGAAAAGCAGCATGGCCTCCCCCTCCACAAATTCCACAGACACACTCTCAAAGCCCGGGAGCCTCTGGCTTGGGTGACCGTTCCAGTGCAAGTGGTCTATTCTTTCCGAAAGTCCCTGTCTGAGCCTCTCCCCGAGGCTTCGGCAATGGGCCTCTCTTCTGGGCATTTCCTCTAAGGCCATCTGTGCTGCAACCCCCATTCCAACTATGGCAGGCACGTTCTCTGTGCCGCCTCTGCGGCCGTCTTCCTGGGCACCTCCGTCCAGGAACCTCTGGGTAGGGGTTCCACGGCGCATGTAGAGGGCTCCTGCGCCCCTGGGGCCGTAGAATTGGTCAGCCGAACAGCTAAGCAGGTCCACTCCCAGATCTTCCACGTTGATGGGCACCCGGCCCACGGAGCCCACCGCATCAGTATGGAAGACAATGCCGGCCTCCTTGACTATTCGGGCTATTTCCTTGATGGGCTGGAGAGTTCCCACCTCTGGGGTGCTGTGCATTATGGAAACCAAAATGGTGTCTTTGCGAAGGGCTTTTCGCACATCTTCAGGGTCCACCTGGCCGTACTTGTCCACAGGGACCTTGGTTACCTGAAAGCCCCACCGCTCCAGGGTGTTGGCCACGTAAAGAACAGAGAAGTGCTCCACAGATGAGATCACCACGTGCTGGCCCTTGTCCCTGTTCTTCCAAACCGTGCCCTTTATGGCCCAGTTGTTGGCCTCTGTGCCGCAGGAGGTGAAGTACACCTCCTCTGGTGTCCCGGCTCCCAGGAGCCTGGCTACCTTGCCCCTGGCCTCGGTAATGGCCTTCAGGGGCTCTTCCCCAAGATGGTGGATGCTGGAGGGATTTCCAAAATGCTCTTTGAAAAAAGGCAGCATTGCCTGGAAGACCTCATCCCTGACGGGAGTGCCCGCGTAAGAATCCATGTTCACACTTCTCATATCTGGCTCCTTTTCCCGATTCTTCCTGTTCTTATTTCCACATTATCCACCCCGTGGGTTCAGGGTCAACCCTAGGGGGTGCTGTTCTTTGATTCCCCATATCTTTATAGTTGACAATCAAGACTTCTCTGTACTAGGGTGATACGAAAAAACCGGCTTTGGACAAAGAAGCTCCATGGGCTTGAACTCATTGAAGAGATGAGGGGAACTCATGAAAACTTATCGCAAGGAGCTATGGTTCCATATCCCTAAGCGTCGGGGCTTTGTGAACATCACCCCACAGGTGGAGGAATGCCTTCGGGAAAGTGGCATTCGAGAGGGCCTTTGTCTGGTCAATGCCATGCACATCACGGCCTCTGTGTTCATAAACGATGACGAATCTGGGCTCCACCAGGACCTGGAGCAATGGCTGGAGGGCTTGGCCCCTCACGAACCGGTGTCCAACTACCTCCACAACCGCACAGGGGAGGACAATGCCGACGCCCACCTAAAGCGCCAAATAATGGGTCGGGAAGTGGTGGTGGCTGTGACCGAGGGGAGGCTGGATTTCGGCCCCTGGGAGCAGATCTTCTACGGAGAGTTCGACGGGAGG
>FWPU01001716.1_pt1 | contig 64529 bp, 59 predicted proteins | sample 2228361 | NCBI WGS metagenome assembly FWPU01 (sample SAMEA103939777, study PRJEB20133) | metagenome
CAGCGGGAAGATTGACTGGTGAGGCCTGCGGTTGAGCGGTGACGGAGCGCGCCGGCCTTGTGGGGTTAGCGCGCTCCAAAACTGAACACGTGTTTATAAACTGTCCGCCGGACTGTGGCGGTTGTGGGTTTGTTGCAAATCGTCATCTGTTTGGGCTAAATACCTCTTGGTGACTTCCACAGAGCCGTGACCAAGCAACCGGCTGACCGAGACTACATCTGCGCCACTTCGCAGCAGTTGCAAGGCACAGGCGCGGCGGAAGTCGTGAGGGCTGGGTACTTCTTTCAATCCGGCTTGCTTGGCGCGGCGGCGCAGGACTTGGCGCACGGCGGTATAAGTCATCCGTTCTCCGTGTACGGTTAGCCACACAGCGGGGCTATCGTCCTTGCGTCGCTTGGCATACTGGCGTAAGGCTTGACGCGCCGAGCGTCCGAGAAAAACCAAGCGCGGCTTTTTGTTCTTGGTGCGGCGAACGAGAATTGAGCCGGTCGCAAGGTCAATATCCTGCCACTCCAATTGAAGACACTCGCTCACGCGCAAACCGGTATCCAGTAGAAACAGCAGCAAAGCCTTATCACGGCAACCGCTAAAGGACTTATCACAGGTGGCGAGTAAGGCTTGAACATCGGCGAGGCTGACGCCTTCAATTGGCTGAACTTCGACCTTTGGCGTTTTGAGGCGGCGCAGCGGCGAGGTAAAGCCTTCGTATTCGTCCTCTAACCAGCGCAGCCAAGCGCGGAGAGTGCGGAAGTAAGCATGACGGCCGCCGGGATTATTGCCGCGTTCTTCCAGCCACAGGAAAAACCGGCGCAAGGTTGAGGCGTCCAATTGGTCAATGGCGGCGATGGCTTGTGCTTCGCAGTAGTCCGCAAAAACCTTGAACTTGGCTTTGTAAAATTCAATTGTTTTGGGGGATAACCGGCGGATATGGCAATCGGTGAGGAAGTTTTCTATCGTTTGCGCCACAAGGGGATAAATAGTCCGTTGGTCTAAAAATGTTTGGCTTGGCATAGTCCTATCCTGACTACGCCATATATGGTGGTTAGAACGGCGACAACCGCCACAGGTAGGATATGAGCGCCCCTGGTGAGACTCGAACTCACAACCAACGGATTAGAAGTCCGGTGCTCTGTCCATTGAGCTACAGGGGCAATTTATTCAATCAAAGATGAATGGCAGACACCTGAGGTTCGAATTATTGATTTTGTCAGTTCCAATTATAGCACAGCCAGTAAAAACACCAAAAAAGGTTGGGTTTTACATAAAAATTTTTATCCCCTCTGAACAGGACGAATTCCTTGATACACGGTCGTACCAGAGAAAGTTTGCAAGATCCTTTCGGCTGGTCTCCCTATGATCTTAGCCAGCTCAATGGGGGTTAAGGGTGTATTTCCATTTGAAAGGAATACTCGAAAAACCGCATTGACCAGTGAGGTGTTTTGGGATAAGAAGTCAGGCAATTTTGCACAATGCATCATTAGAGTATGCTGAAGTCCATCTACTTGAGTTACTTCGGCGGTTTGGGGGTTCACCCAATCTATCCAGGTTTCCTCACCCATGTTTTCATAAATGGTCTGGTGTTCTGGACACAATAAACTCAACAGGAACACCCGCCAATTTTGATCATGGTTTTTCCACCACTCAAAATCTATATGGAAAGGGGTTTGCAGATTGGGCTTAATCAGACTGAAGCGGCTGGAATGGCTCATTTTCTCAGACCTCTGAGTCTTGGTCGCTTAGTCGGTAATACAAATCACCGAGATGGAGGACATTGGGCTGATTTGCCAGAATGGAAACCAGAACTCCTGGGGGGCAGCGCCGTACTAAATTTACTGCTGCGTAAAGCTCTTGGGCATGAACATGTCCCTGCGGGGATAACTTAACCATTTCGCGCATCATGCTATGAATGATTTTATCCAATGGCATTTTGTGGCGGGAGCCAGTTTCCCAAATTTGATCCAATGCTGCCACATCGGGAATGGCAATAGCCATTCGCTCATCGTATTCGTTTCCAATTTGTTGTTTGAGCATGGTCAACACCACTCCACCATCGGTTCCAACGAGTACGGTTCGCAGCCACTCTTTGGTTGATTTTTTCTTTAGAGCCCGAATAACGACCTTACCCGGTTCCTTCCCTTGTTTGATGACAAACAAAGAACCGGGGATTAAATCTTTTTCTTCAATCCATTCCCTCAAACCAAAGACATAACGATTGGGGCGTACTACCCAACCGGGAAACTCTTTTCCGGTTTCTTCATCTACAAAAAGAAAGCGAACCCGGGGTGCTTCATATGCGGTTGGGAATAGACGGGCAATACTTCTGGAGAGGGGAATTGTGCCTGCTCGCCAGTGGGGGAAAATTAAACTGACCTCAATTTCTTCGGCTTTTCGGGGTAAGTCGCCTTCCGGTTCCAGTTCATCGAATACCAGTTGGTTTAAGGCTTCAATTTCTGATCTGGCAACACTGATGTCAACAGAAACGGGTTGATAGCGTAAATAAAGAGGAGTGTTTTGTACTCCCGCCGGTTCGAGACGCCGCAGGAACCACAGGGTCTTTCCAGCAGGTCCGACTTCGTCAAAACGATCGTCCTCTTGGAGTGCGAGGTTCATTGAAAATTCGGTTAACTTTCGGTTGACATCGGTGGGTAGTTCAATTTGGTCCAAAATTATCTCGGTGGGGAGGGGGCCGCCGCCAGACATCTCCAACAACGCTTCAGCAAGGTTGAGATGCCCAACGCTGACATCAACTAAAAGAGAGCGCGGAAACCATGCGCCGGCGATTTGAACAAGATCAGGGACATTTTCAAAGGTGTGAGTGAGCAAAACAGCAATCTGATCACTATATTTTTGTAGTATTGTGTCAACCTCCAATGCCGGCTCACTGATTTCATTTTGAATTGATTGATTGAGATTATGATCAGGAAATGAAGCAGCAAATTCCTTGATGCTGCCATCTTCAAACTTTACCTTGATAACCTCAAAGGCAGGCAGGTCAGGATTAAACCCAGAACGGGTTGATATAATTTCACCTTTCATCCAATTGAGGGCAGGAAATTGAAGCCGCTCTCCCGGTTGAAAAGACTTTTTTGGTTGATAAATTTCACCCCCTGCAGTTTGGAGTGCTACAAGACGTTCTTTTTCTCGACGAATTCGTTCTCGAATTAAAACTTCGGCTAATTCTTTTGCCGTGAGGGGTGTTTCGATTTCCAGAAGGTGATTGTAAAGAAATTCGAGATCTTCTTCTTGAATGTCAAACTTTTCCCAATACGTTTCTTGCAGGTTTTCGATCTGAACTGGCATGTTCCTATTGCTCGATGAGGTAAATTATGTGTCTCTTAAAATTGTTATTTTCCAATTATACCCCGATAATGATAAATAATGACAACTTTAAGGATATGCCTTTTCTAGCCAATCCAATGGTTCGACTTGAATACCGTTTGCCCAAACTTCCCAATGGAGATGAGGCCCGGTAGCTCGCCCTGTTCCGCCGATTTCTCCAATTATCTGTCCGGTCTCCACAAAATCCCCGACATTGACTTTCGTACTGCTCTGATGCCAGAAACCACTGTAAATTCCCCAGCCGTGGTCAATGATTGTCGAAATACCTCGTACTGTTAATTCTCCGACATATACTACCAGACCTGGGGCTGGCGCATAAATGTTTAAATTATTGGCACACACCCCATAATCTACACCAGTATGGAAGTAAATATAGCCGCTATTATTATAAGAGCGCCGGCTGCCAAACCATGATCTTATACAAGGCTCATCTACCGGAACACGGAATTTTTCTGTCCAGTAGCGCTGGGGGGTAACCGCCTTGGTAATAGTGCGGATTAGTTCATCTTCGGGCTGCGTAATGGCAGGATCTAATGTGGAGGGATCCACAGTGAGAGGTACATCTTGGGGATAGTATCCGGGTTCGAGCAAGATCGGTTGTTCGATTTCAAATGCAAATTGATCGTCGTCTTGTGCTTTTAGCGCTAAAACAGCCAGACCCGGTTGAGCCATGGCGTGAATACCTTGAATAGCAACGTATTGTTTTTCTTGTTCCTGAAAAAAGGAGAGGGGAGAGCCATTCAATGAACCAGAAAGGGTGAGTGGTTTTGAGGTATAGACTCGCAGCACATGGGTTTTACCCTGTCGTAGCGGGAGAGGTGTAATTTCTATGTTTTGGATCAGTGGGGAGCCGAATAATCCTCCATCATCTTTTGAATTATCACTAAAAATCAATTCCTGGTTTAGGAAACGGGCTAAGGTTCCCTTCTGGTTGTAAATGGCTAACTTCCATGGGTTTGTTAGAAAGCGCGCGGCTGTTTCCAAAGGTGTTTCGCCATTGCTCAATATTGTCAGTGGCTTGAGCTCAGTCGTTTGATTTTTTTCAGGTAGAATCAGTGTAGATCCAACATATATTTGGGCGGGGTTGGTTAATTGGTTCAGCCGGATTATGACGTTTTCATCCACTCCATATTTACGACTGATGGTTCGTAGATTTGCTCCAAAAGGGGCAACAGTTAATTTTAGTGTACCGGAAACGCCTTCGTAACCGGGAATCTTGATGGGTGTACCAATGGTCAATAAATCGGGGTTGGAAATCTGATTAACAGCGATCAAATCTTGAGGAGATATTCCAAATCGCAACGCTATGGTATTAATCGTATCGCCGGTTTGAACGATGTAAACAGGCAACTCCCCCGAAGATTGGGCAACAGCCATTATCGAAGGTGTGGCGATGAAGACCCAAATCACAATATAACGAATGATCAGTTGTAGAGTTTTAACCATGAAGTAATTTTACCCGATCACCGGGTTTGAAGTCGAGAAGACGGTTTGGATGGGTTTCTAAAACATATCGGGCTGGATGAGCCGGCGCATAATACGGAGCCCATGGGCGGGCTATTTTTGAATCCACAACTTCAAATTCCGAATTAATCCAAATGGCTGCAATTGCAAAGCGCATAAAGAACATATGAATGCTCGTATTGGCAATCCCATCTCTGCTTTCGTCAATCAGAATCCCTTCATTTTCCCCCAATGATTTTTGAAACATTAAACCGCGAAATTTTAACCAAAACGTATCACAAAGACGGGCTTTAATCAGCGGTGCTTCAGCGCGTTGCAGGTTTTGAACCTTAACCCATTTGGTCATTGATACTGATTTTAGTGGTCTTTGCTTTCGGCTTTGGTAAGCACTTTTTCGATACTTTCCAATAATTCCTGCGGTCGGAATGGTTTGCTGATGTAATCATCTACATGGGCGATGTGCAAACCAAGCACGCGGTCAATTGCCTGCGCTTTCGCAGTAATCACAATTACCGGAATGTGTTTGGTTTTTTCATCTGACTTGAGATTCTGATACACTTCCCAACCATCCATGTCTGGCATCATTAGGTCTAAGAGGATCAGGTTGGGTAGTTGCTGCCTGACCATTTCCAACCCGATTTTTCCCCCTTGTGCTCCTTGAACATTGTATCCGCGTCGGGTTAAGATCATTGACACAAGGTCGATCATTTCCTGATCGTCTTCGATATAAATAACCGTGCGGTTAAGGCTTGAATTCATATTGACTGGCTGGTCTTTCTGACAAGTTGTCTTGAGCGAATTGATGATTCCGCCCTGTTATTAGTTTACCACAGGCGTTCGGGAATTCCAAATTAAAAAGATTAGAAATTGTACAGGAGAGGGACATTTACAGAATAATCAAAAGCGATTTTAACCCTTTTACGTTCGACCTTCATTTTACTTGCAACAGAATGGATAATTCGCTATACTTTCGCGTGGAGGCTATTATGAGCAAACAACGCATCGTACTGGTTGATGATCACGAAGTGGTACGCCTTGGATTGAAAGCCTTGCTCGAACATCATCCTCAATTTGAAGTGGTGGGAGAGGCGGGGACTGCCAAGGAGGCTCTAGAAAAAGTGGCTCAGCTTCGACCGGATGTTGTCTTGCTGGATATTCGTTTGCCGGGGGCTTCGGGTATAGAGGCGTGTGAGGAAATTACCCAGAAGTATCCTGAAACCAAAGTCATCATGCTGACTTCCTATGCTGAGGACGAGATGCTCTTTTCCGCCATTCGTGCTGGCGCTTCCGGTTATGTTTTGAAACAAATCGGTGGAGAGGATTTGATTCGGGCTATTGAAGCAGTCGGACGCGGTGAAGCGTTGTTAGATCCAGCTGTGACGCAGCGTGTCTTTCAAGAAGTTCGCCGTGCAGTGAAAGAAGAAGAAGCCTCCGCCTTTGCAAACTTAAGCCAGCAGGAGAAACATGTATTATTGCTGGTTTCTGAGGGTAAAACCAATCGAGAGATTGCTAAGGTGTTGTTTTTGGGAGAAGGAACGGTGAGAAATTATGTTAGCAGCATACTCTCGAAACTTGGGGTAAGCAATCGAGCCGAAGCAGCGGCTTATGCAGTTGAGCATAACCTCAAAGAATATTTATAAACTTTCCCACACCTCTTTCATATACAGGGCATCTTCTTCCAAAATTGGACTTTCGCACAGTATTCTGCCCGAACAATTCATCTGTTTAAGAGCGAGAAATAAATCCTTTAGGGCGAAATCGGATTCACGCAATGGAAGGTGATTTTTCTCACCTTTGCTGCCATATTCGATTCCCGAAAGATGAATGTGCAATCTTTGGAGGGCTTCAGTACCCAACGCGTTTTGGTAGTCTCGGAGAACCTGAAGCCATTCTTGATGGCTGTTCATAGACCCATCGCCAGCACGGGCATGGAGGTGGGCAAAATCCAGGCAAGGCTCAACGCATTCTACTTGCTGGCTCATGATCAATGTATCTTCCAATGAACCCAGCATCGCGGATTTCCCCATTGTTTCTGGGCGCAAGGTTACGCGAATGTTATTTGTCTTAAGTTCGTTTATACAATCAGCAAGTCGTTGAATGGCCTTTTCTCTAACCTGTTGTGGGGGTTGATTGAAGTAAGAACCGGGGTGAAACACGATATCCGTGGCGCCGGCCAGGAAACCGAAATACGCTGCATCCATTAATCGTTGGCGTGATTTTGGCCATTCCTCTTCATCAGCGTTCAGGTTGATGAAATATGGGGCATGGACACTGATGGCTACATCCAATTGCGCAGCCATTGATTGAATTTGCCTGCAGGTATCCTCCGACACCCGCACCGATTGAACCCATCCTAATTCAAATGCAGACAAACCTAAAGAGCGAATTTGTTGCACTGCTCCGACACTTCCCCCAGGCTTTTTGGGGGTGGAAATTGGAGAACCAACTGTACCAAAGCGAAATTGTGACATCCTCTCTCCTGCTAGCGAGTAAGATAAGGTTTTGACAGCCATTGAACCAAGTGCGGCAGAAAAACCGCGATACCCAAAAAAACTGCAATAATAGAGGCAAATAACACTGCAGCTGCAGCTGTATCTTTGGCAATTTTAGCAAGCGGATGATACTGCTGAGTTACCAAATCAACCAATGCTTCAAGGGCTGTATTAATGATTTCTGTGATCCAAACCAGGCCAATTGCTAGGGTCACCAAAGCCCATTCCACATTGTTCAGATTGAGGACTAGCCCAGCCAGAATTACCAGAATACTCATCAACAAGTGGATGCGTGCGTTGTGCTGAGTCAACAATACATGTTTCAAACCCTGAAAAGCGTGTTTGAAAGCGGGTCGCCGTCCAATGAAAAACCGAATTATGCTCATTCGGGAAGTTGGTTGATTTTGATTCCCAGATTGGAAAGAATTTCGGCTTGTTTGCTCCACATGACTGCCTTTCGCTCTTCAAGGTCATGATCGTACCCTAACAGGTGTAGGATACCATGCACAACCAAGAGACTGATTTCATTTTCTAAGGGATGACCTGCTGCAAAAGCCTGTTCTTTTGCACGAGGCACCGAAATAATGACATCGCCTATATACGGCATTTGCTGATCTGGGTCGAACTCATCTGCTGGAAAAGACAAGACATCCGTCGGCGCATCAACTCCAAGATGCTGAGCGTTGAGAGCCCTTAATGTTTCATCATCGGTCAGGACAATGGTTGTTTCTACTTCACTATCGCCGCGTTCTTGCTCCAATACAGCCTGGCTGACGCGCAGCAACCTGGCTTCTTCAATCTCATTATCATAAGGAGGTTCGATTTGGATGTTAATCATCATGACTTTTGAGGGGCTCGGTTGGTTGATTGATCGAGAGTTTAACAGGGGTAGATGGGGTTTCCAAATTCGTTTGTTGTGAGGTTGTTTTAATTTCGGGGTATTTGATGCGTGGGTGGTAAGTATTACGGAGGGTATTGATAAACGACTCGGTAATTAAGCTGAGATCGCGCAAGGTTAGGTTGGTGTTATCCAATTGTCCTTCTTTTTGGCAAAATTCAATTACCCCGCGAATGATTTTTCGTAATTCTTCGTCATCTTTAGGCAATTCTGCCCGGGCGCGGGCTTCCACACCATCAGCGAGCATCAGAATTGCTGTCTCACGGGATTGGGGAGGCGGACCGGGGTAACGGAACTTGTTAATGTCCACTTTCGCTGGATCACCACCAGCCGCTTTGAGCGCTTGGGAGTACTGGTATCGGGTTATGAGTGTTCCATGATGTTCAAGAATAAAATCCTGAATACGGCGAGGAAGACGGTATTTTTGAGCTAAAGCAACACCATCTGTGATATGCCGGATGATGATTTGAGCAGCTTCTTCAGGATCCAAATCGTCATGGGAGTCGATCTTGTTTCCAACTTGGTTCTCGATGAAGAACGAGGGATTCAATGATTTACCAATATCGTGATATATTGCCCCGGCACGGGTTAAGAGCGCATCCGCACCAATGGCTTCGGCTGCCTGCTCTGCAAGATTGGATACTTGGAGTGAATGTTGATAAGAGCCCGGCATTGTGCGTAAGATGTGTTGTAATAATGGATGATCTGGTCTTAGAATGTCCATCAATTGAAGCGCTGTTGTGATGCCCAGCAGTTGGGCAAACAGGAATTGGAATAGAAGTGTCAGACTCGCAGATGCCAGACCATTCAAAAAGGCTGCACCACTGAGGGTAGCAATTCCCAAAAAATCGGTTATGGTGTCGGGTAATCGGTAGGCAAGGATAATAGCAGTGCCACTCAAACCAATGGCGATGCCAGCCCAGAAGTAATTAGCGATACGCCGCCCTTTACCCATGACCAGAACACCAACCATACTGGTCAGAATGTAGTAAAGAGTGAGGTCTAGGCTGTTGGGCAAGCCATAAGCAGCCAGAATAGATAAGATCATTGGAAAAATTAGACCGGCTTCGAGACTGAACAGACTGGCCAGAGAAAGGGCAAAGGCAGGAATGGGGTAGATATATGGAATTATGGTTCGGTTTGGGATGGCAATTTTTGCCCCATAAAGAAAGATCAAAAAAGTGATGGAAAGAAGCAGTAGACCTTTCAGGTTATCCACCAGCGGCATTTTTCGGCGATTGAAGTAAAGGCCGGTGAATACGGTGATCAACCCAATTAAAGAAAAGGCTGCTAATAAATTTTCTTGTTGGCTGCGAGGTTGAATAAGGTTGTAGGCGGCTAAGGCTTCCCATGCCAGCGGTGTGATAATTTGTCCGCGACGGATGATGGTTTCACCAGCGAGATAACTTTTTACAATCGGGTCAACTTTTCTTGCTTCTTCTTCTTTGGCTCGTTCGGTTAATTCTGCGCTGAACAAACTGTTTGGTACAACAAAAGGTGTAACCAACTCTGCAACAATTTTTGCCTGATCTTCTGGGAGTGAAAAACTAATCAGAGTAGGTATGGAGCGGCGGGCATCTTCCAACTGATCTTCACGGATTGTGCGCCTCATCACTTGTTCCAGTACGGAAAGCGATTCTTGCTGAATAGTTTGCCAGCGCGAGTCACTCAGTTCCAAAATGGTTTCAGCCGTTTCGTTTGACAGTTGAATGTCTTGAATTGCGGATAGATCAGCAAATTTTTGCTCAGGTGTAGCAAATGTATCGAAGCGGACGTTCGTAATGAAATTTAGGGTAATCCTTAGTTTTTCAATTTGGCGACGAGCGATGGCGGGATCCGTTGGAAGATAGACGGGCGCAACGCGGTTGCGTGCTTCTTGGCGGGCTTGTTCTGTCAATACCTCACTAACATACGACAGGTCGTATGGGGCTTGAATATCCTGTGAGGCAACATCCCCAATTTGCAGCGGAGCAATTGGCTGACGGATTGCAAGGGGTAATACCATTGCCCCCCAGGACAATATGCTGGTCAATACCAGTAACGTTAATCGAAACAGATTTCGATTAACTCGCCTGGTAATAAACCAACCCGATTTATTGTTCATATCAGATTATTGAGACAAAATCTCCCGAACGAGACTGCTCACCTGCTCCCCAGGTGCACGGCCTTGAACTTTTGGCATGATTGCCTTCATGACCTTACCTGTATCGGCAGGGCTTTTTGCCTGGGTTTCCTGGATTGTTTGAATGACGATTTGCTTGAGTTCTTCCTCATCCAGTGGTTTGGGTAAGAATTCCTCCAGAATCTTAACCTCGGCAAGAGTCATCTCTTTGAGATCTTCACGGTGAGCCTGTTCTGCACCTTCCAGCGCCTCTTTGCGGATTTTTACCTCTTTTTGAATTATTCCCAAAACCCCGCTATCATCTAGTGCAGAGCTTTTGTCAATTTCTGCGTTCTTAATACTGGCAAGGATCAGTCGCAGAGTTCGTTTGCGGGTTTCATCACCAGACCGCATGGCTTCTTTTAAGGATGTTTCAATTTGTTTTTTCAGTTCCATCTCTTTTCCTCGACTCAGTTCAGGGTGAATTGGAAACAGTGATGTAATCCTTTATTTTTTCAAATAACGACGGTCCAATTCCCGGCACATCTAGAATTTCCTCAATTGTAACAAATCTACCAATTTTTTGCCGATATGCAATAATTTCGCCAGCCTTGGCAGGGCCAATGCCAGGGAGACTCTCCAACTCTTGCTGACTGGCCGAATTAAGATCAATGATATCGGGGGAGTCTTTGTCAGAATTGAGGGGTGTGAGAGTGGGGTAAAAAATTTTTGTGAAATTTTCCTGTCCCTTTTCAGGAATAAACAATTTTTGGCCATCGTTCAATTGGGCTGCAAGGTTAATTAGGTCAACATCTGCATCTTTTGTGAACCCGCCAGCAGCCAGAATTGCATTTTCAACCCGACTACCGGGTGGAAGATAATAAACGCCGGGTTGTTGCACCTGACCAGATATGTGGACGCCAATGGAGAAGGGTGTGGGCGTGGATAAAATGGTAATGGGTTTGCTATAAGATGGAGCAGAAATCAGCAGAATTAACCCTGCGGCCAACAAACCAACAAGAATCCCGAACACAATCCAGTAGAGTGGTTTTCCCATATGTTTGCTGCCATTCCCTGAGGTCTTCAATATCAGTATAATGAGGTTCGGTAAGTGGTCAAGCAGTTTTTGGTTGATTTTCTACAATCTCATCATGGAGAGATAAAAAATGAAAATTTATGCCAGAGAAGTTGAGATTGACACCCACGGGAATACAGATGTCGTTGATCTGACCGGTAAAGTTGAAGAAATTATCCGCTCGGCCGAAATTGACTCGGGCATATGTGTGCTTTTCACCCCATCCAGCACAAGCGGGTTGACAACCATAGAATATGAACCAGGTTGTCTACAAGATTTGAAGCGGGTATTTGAAAAAATAGCGCCTTCCAGCGAAAACTATGCCCATAATGCCCGTTGGGGTGATGGAAATGGTCATAGTCATATCCGAGCTGCGTTGCTTGGGGCGTCCTTGACCATACCCGTTAAAAATCGCCAATTAACCTTAGGTACCTGGCAGCAAATTATTCTGGTTGATTTTGATATCCGCCCACGCCGGAGACGGGTACAGGTTCAGTTGATGGGAGAATAAACCGCTCCTGTATTCTATTTTCGAGTTCAAGCATTGCCTTGAATGAGGCTATACTGACTTCGAGAATGGAAAGGTCTGGTTCGCGGGTTGTCAGCGATTGAAGCGCCAGATTTGGACGAATCATACAGCGAATCATTGGATGATCCAGGTGATTAGCGGTAAAACGAATGTACTCGTAGGCCAGCATGGCCAAAACGGGAATCAGCAGCACTCTGGATAACAGTAATAATCCAAAGGGTAGATTCCCAACCAGCGAAAAAACCAATACAGAAAGAACGATTAATGTCAAGAGGAATGAAGTCCCGCAGCGAGGATGTTCCAAAGGGAATTGTTTGACCGATTCAGGTGTTAATTCGGCTCCAGATTCGAAGGCATTGATGGTTTTATGTTCCGCTCCATGATAGGCAAAAACTCGTTGAATATCCGGGATTCGGCCAATTGCCCAAATGTAAAGGATAACGCCTCCCAATCTTATTAAACCTTCGATCAGGTTCATGGCAAGGGTAGAAATGCCTGTCAGGTTCTGAATTGCCTTACCAATGGCTGCAGGTGTCAGAAAGAATAAACCAATAGCAATTGCTAAAGATGCAAATAGGGTCAAGTATAAGGAAGTACCTTCGATTTTTTCTTCCTCCCCTCCCTGTAAATTTGCCGAGCGAGTCAGATAACGAGTTCCTAATCCCAGTGCATCCCAGAGAAGAATCAACCCACGCAGGAATGGCACTTTGCTTAAGCCGGATTGATAAATCCCCTTTAACTCTTCCGTTTCAATAACAATTTGACCATCGGGCGCACGCATGGCTGCTGCCAGGGCGTGTTTTCCGCGCATGAGAACCCCTTCGATTAAGGCCTGTCCTCCGTAGGATGGTAATTTTAATTTTTCTGTGCTCATGACTGTTCCGGTTACAGTTTAATTCTGTTCGCCATAATTGTAAAAGAAATGAATCAATGACTGAATTCCTTTGTGCCATGTCGGCAGGTGCAATTTTTCATTGGGGGCGTGAATGTTGTCGTCAGATAAACCAAAACCGGTTAGTACCGACTCAACCCCCAAAATGCGCTGCATATTACCAACGACAGGGATGCTGCCGCCCTCTCGTTTATACGCAGGAGGTTTACCCCATACAGATACAAATGCGCCGGCAAGCGCTCGAGTAGCAGGATGATGAATATCCGATATTGAGGCAGCCCCGTAAGACATTTGGGTTAATTCCCAACGAACTGTTTTAGGCGCTTTTTCCATCAAGTATTGTTTTAGCTGGTCAAATACCGCCGCAGGGTCTTGATCCGGAACAAGGCGGGTTGAAATTTTTGCCATTGCATAAGAGGGAATGATGGTTTTTTGTCCCTGCCCAATAAAACCAGAATAAATACCATTGACATCCAAAGAGGGGCGAGCTCCTACACGTTCTACGGGTGTGAAACCCTTTTCTCCATAAAGAGCAGGTACGCCTGTCTGGCGCTTGTAGTATCCATCATCCATCGGCAGTTTTGCCAATTCGGCTCTCTCTTCTTCGGAAAGAGGCCTAACCCGGTCATAGAAACCAGGCAAAGTGATTTTGCCGTCCTGATCGTGCATACCGGCGATCAGTTCACAAAGCACTTGAGCCGGGTTATGAACTACACCGCCAAATAATCCAGAATGCAGGTCATGTTCCGGGCCATAAACACGGAGTTCAAAATAAGCTAATCCGCGCAATGCGTAGGTGATGGTGGGCAGATCGGCGGCTATCATTCCTGAATCAGGATTGAGGGCGACATCGCAAGCAAGCAACTCCCGGTGACTTTCCATGAAGGAATTAAGGTTCGGTGAACCAATTTCTTCTTCGCCTTCAATCATAAATTTTACGTTGACCGGCATACTGCCGTTTCTTAGAATCGATTCGACTGCGAAAATGGTGGCAGCCACCTGTCCTTTCATGTCTGATGCGCCCCGTCCGAAGAGATTTTCACCACGCACAGTGGCTTCAAAGGGCGGTGTATGCCAGAGCTCATCCGGTTCGGATGGTTGTACATCGTAATGCCCGTAAATCAAGACGGTTGGCGCATCCGGGCGGTCGGAACAGGGACATTCCCCATAAACAACCGGATGACCATCGGTTGGAAAAATCGAAACATTGCTCAAGCCTAATTCTTTGAACTTGGAAGTAATCCACTCTGCGGCTTTCTGCATATCCTCCTTTTTTTCGGGATCAGTAGAGATGGAGGGAATACGAATGAAGCCTTTGAGCAGTTCTAAAAAGGATTCTCGCATCGACTCGGCGTAGTTAAGAGCTTTCTGGCGATTATTCATGAAAAATTCTCCTGAAAGAAGATAGTTCGATTATATGACAAAAGTCATTATTCAGAAAGAATTATTGCTTCAAACCGAAATTCTGCTAAAATAAAAGAGAACGGTTCGGTGGTCAGTTCAAGAATGTCTTGACTGGCGTCGGGTAGTTTTAGTTTGCCCGTCGAAAAGTGCCGCCCTCCTCCTCCACCGATCCTATGAACACATCCGATTTATTGACTTCCCCAAAATCCAACAATGCCTCGTGCCTGGGCCGGTACGAGAATTGAACAACCGAAAGGGATTCCTTTCGGTTTTTTTAAATTCATTCTCCAAAATTAGAGAGTGAGGTTGAAATGATTATCAAAAATGGAAAAATCATTACGTGGCAAAACCCCAATCAAATCTTGGAGGACAGGGCTTTATTAATTCAAAATGGTGTGATCACCAAAATTGGAAATTATGATGACTTGAAACAAGCCGCTCCTTCAGAAGAGATCGTTGATGCCGCAGGGCAGTATGTGATGCCCGCTAACATTTGCGCACATACTCATTTTTATGGGGCTTTTGCGCGAGGAATGGCAATACCCGGTATCCCAGCAAAAGATTTCCCTGAAATTCTGGAAAAATTATGGTGGTCGTTGGATAAATCACTGAGTTTAGAAGACGTTCGCTATTCAGCGCTGGTATGCCTGATTGATGCAATCAAACACGGTACAACGACTTTGATTGATCATCATGCTTCGCCAAATGCCATCAGTGGTTCTCTGGATGAAATCGCACAAGCGATAGCGCAAGCTGGCGTTAGAGCTTCTCTCTGTTACGAGGTGACGGATCGGGAAGGTGAAAAAGGCGCCGAAGAGGGTATTCGCGAGAATGTGCGTTTTATCGAGTTGGTAAAAAAGAACAATCCGCTGCCGGGAAAATTGGCGGCGATGTTCGGTTTGCATGCCAGTTTGACTCTTTCGGAAGATACATTGAAAAAGTGCCGCGACTTAGTCCCAGATGATGTCGGTTTTCACATTCACGTTGCCGAAGACCCAGCCGATGAGTATGACAGTCTTTATAAATGTGGCGAGAGAGTGGTAGACAGGCTGTACCGCCTTGGCATTTTGGGCGAACGGAGCATAGCGGTTCATGCCGTTCATGTGGATATTCGCGAGGTAGAGCTGTTAGCGCAGACTGGAACATGGGTGACGCATCAACCCCGTTCCAACATGAACAACGCAGTGGGGATGTCCCAACCCGAAGGCATGCTGCGTGCCGGTGTTAAGGTATGTTTAGGGAATGATGGTTTTTCCAATGCAATGTGGGAGGAATGGAAAACGGCTTATTTGGCGCACAAGTTGTGGAATCGCGATCCACGGCGAATGCCCGCTACAACAGTGGTGGAGATGGCCGTTTATAACAACCGTGCCCTAGCCGAACAGCAGCTCAATGTCAGCCCATTGGGTGTAATTTGTGAAGGAGCACAAGCCGACCTGATATTTGTGGACTATCACCCCTTCACTGAGTTACATGAAGGTAATCTGCCCTGGCATATCATTTTTGGTTTTCACGAAAGCATGGTTACTTCTACCATGGTAGCGGGAGAATTCCTGATGCGAAATCGTGAATTACTGACTTTGGATGAAGAGAAAATTGCCTACGAGGCTCGTAAGCTGTCTTCTCAAACGTGGCAACGATTTCAAAAACTCTTTCAAGTATCCTGAATAGAACAAAGGAGTGAATCAACAATGACGCAATCGAAGGCCTACACCATCGGAATCATTGGGGGAACGGGTAAAGAAGGTAAGGGACTGGCTTACCGTTGGGCAAAGGCAGGTCATCGTATCATCATCGGTTCCAGACAGGAAGAGAAAGCGAAGGCAGCTGCGGAAGAAGTCATGGCGTTGCTTAGAACAAACAACACTATTCGTGGCGAAGCCAACGAAGTAGCCGGGCAAGAGGCGGAAATTCTGGTCTTGACGGTTCCCTATGCTGCTCATGCCGAGATGTGCGAGCGAATGAAACCGTTTGCGCAAGGCAAAATTGTCATTGACGTAACCGTGCCGCTGGTACCCCCCAAGGTGACTCGCGTGCAAATGCCCCCGGAAGGGAGCGCTACCCAACAAGCCCAAAAAATTTTCGGCGAGGGAGTGCAGGTAGTAGCCGCATTTCAGAATATCTCCTATGAGCATCTCCTTCACGATGAGGAAGTTGAGTGTGATGTCCTGGTTTGTGGTGGGAACAAAGAAGCCCGAGAGGTTGTATTGCAACTGGTGGAGGATGCTGGTTTGGTTGGCTGGAATGCAGGACCAGTTGAAAACGCTGTTGTGGTCGAAGGGCTGACTTCGATTTTGATCGGATTGAACAAGCAATATGGCGTACCTTCTTCAGGAATTCGCATTACCGGTATCCCCAGGAAGTCATAAGGTTTTTGGATGAAAAAGCTGGAGTTAACTCCATTAGCGGATATTCCCCTTATCCAAGCCGGTGATAATCTGGCAGAGATTACACTGAATGCTTTATCTCGCCAGCACATTGAATTGCGGGAAGGGGACATTCTGGTGTTTGCTCAAAAGGTCGTGTCCAAGGCTGAAAATCGGATGGTTTATTTGCCAGAAGTGCAACCTTCTACGCAGGCTTTAGAAATTGCAGCGGAAGTTGAAAAAGATGCACGCTTCATTGAATTGGTGCTGCGAGAATCACACCAGGTGATCCGTAAACGTCCCGGAACCATTATCGTTGAACACCGCTGCGGTTTCATTTGTGCCAATGCTGGCATTGATCATTCCAACGTACACGGGCCGCACGGTGACCCTGATTTGTGGGTGTTGCTCCTTCCCGAAAACCCAGATTTTTCCGCGCAGAGAATTCGCTCAGAAATCGAGGCTCGCAGCGGCGTGAAAATAGGGGTGCTGATTATCGACTCACATGGCCGTGCTTGGCGTTTAGGTACCGTTGGTGTGGCAATCGGACTGGCAGGCATGCCCGGACTGGTTGATTTGCGTGGCGAAGCAGATATGTTTGGTTACCAATTGCGGATTACACAGGTAGCGGTGGCTGATGAACTTGCCGCAGCCGCTTCGTTGGTGATGGGACAGGCGGATGAGCGAACGCCAATTGTTCACGTGAGGGGTTTCCCCTATTCACTGCGTGAAGGGAGTTTTAACGAATTACCCCGACCAATTGAATTGGATTTATTCCGTTGAAGGAGTAATTTTTTTGATGAATGTGACGATTTTGGCGGGTGGTGTTGGAGGCGCCAAATTGGCGCATGGTTTTGCGCTCTGTCAACCAGATATTCACCTGACTGTGATCGTCAATACAGGGGATGATTTTGATCATTTTGGTTTGAGAATTTGTCCCGATTTAGATACGGTATGCTATACCTTGGCTGGTCTGGCTAATCCCGAAACCGGTTGGGGACGAAAAGACGAAACCTACGAAGTATTAGGAAATGTGGAAAAACTTGGTGGGCCGACTTGGTTTCGACTAGGAGACAAAGACTTGGCAACCCATCTGGAACGCAGCCGGCGGTTGAAAGAAGGTCAACGATTAAGTGAAATTGTCGCTGACTTTAGCCAAAAATGGGGGATTGAAGCGCGGGTACTGCCAATGAGCGATGATCCAGTTCATACGATGGTGAAAACCCGTGAACATGGTTGGCTTGGATTTCAGGATTATTTTGTTCGTCATGCCTGTCAACCCACTGTTCAAGAATTTGCTTTTGTTGGAATTGAGAATGCCTTACCAGCTGCAGGGGTCATTCAAGCGTTGGAAAAGAGCGATTTGATCGTGTTTGCTCCTTCCAACCCTTGGGTAAGCATCCAACCAATCTTAAACATTAAAGGTGTATCATCGTTGATTCAATCTAAAAAAGCAATTGCGGTATCTCCAATTATTCAAGGCCGCACTGTCAAAGGGCCGGCTGCAAAAATGTATCTTGAATTGGGGATCGAGCCCTCGCCCTTGGCAGTTGCCGAGCATTATCGTTCTTTGTTGTGGGGGATGGTCATTGATGAATTGGATCGAGGTTTGGAATCAAGGTTAATGTCGTCAGGTATAATGGTATTAACTACTCAAACGATCATGCAAGACGCATGTGATCGGTTAAATCTGGCTAAAAAAATCCTCGCGTTTAGCAAAGACCGCTATTTGAGTGAAAAAAGAAGGGAGTCTTAACGTATGGGCTTGTGGGTAATTGTCCCCGTGAAACCCCTGCGTCGTGGAAAATCACGCCTCGCCAGTGTGTTATCGGAGGATGAACGGGCGTTATTGAATTTCACCATGTTGAGCAGCACGTTACGTACTTTACGAGAGGTCGAGGAGGTGGAACAGATTTTGGTGGTCAGCCGCGACCCGGCGGCGCTCTCGCTGGCCAGAGAATATAACGCGAGAACGGTTCAGGAAGATGGGCAGCCGGAGTTAAATACTGCTTTGCAGCGGGCGACCGTTGTTGCCCAGATGTATGCGGCTCAGGAAATCCTCATCCTTCCAGCTGATTTACCGCTGCTTTCCGTAGATGATGTGCGTCAAATCCTCCAACATGCCAAAAATCCACCGGTAATTGTCATTTCACCTGACCGGCGCAATGATGGCACGAATGCTCTTTACATGAATCCGGCCGGGATAATTGAATATCGTTACGGACCGGGTTCATTTCATCAGCATGTAGAACAAGCCCGCCGGAAAGGAGTGCGGGTTGAAATTTGTCAATTGTCTACTTTGAGTCTGGATTTGGATTTGCCCGAAGATTTGGATTTGCTAAAACAAATAGAAGCCATGCAAATCGAACCTTGAAACATAATAACAACAGGAGGAAACCATGTCCGAAAGAGTAGCGTTATATTTGCAGGATGCCCACGATCTGCGGGACGGCCTTGAGTATGTCAAATACGCTGAAAAACGCGGCTTCGAGGCGGTTTGGCAGGCAGAAAGTCGTTTGGTAAGAGATGCGATTGTCCCAATGGCGGCTTATGCAGCCGTGACCGAGCACATCAAGGTTGGTTCGGGGGTTATCAATAATTGGACACGCAATATCGGTCTGTTGGCTGCAACTTTTTTGACGCTGGATGACCTTGCGCCTAACCGGATCATTTGTGGGATTGGGGCATGGTGGGATCCCCTTGCAAAGAATGTAGGAATTGAAAGACGAAAACCACTGACCGCCATGAGGGAAACTGTAATCGTCTTGAGGCGATTATTGAACATGGAGCGGGTTACCTTCCATGGTGAGTTCGTGCATGTGGAAGGTATTGAATTAGATGTGGTGCATGGGAGACGTGAACCCCGCAATGTGCCTATCATGATCGGGGCAACCGGAGACCAAATGATGGAATTGACTGGGGAGATAGCAGACGGAGCGGTATTAAATTACTGCGTACCGCCTGAATACAATATCCGGGCATTGGAGTTGCTGGAAAAAGGCGCCAAAAAAGCGGGTCGCACGTTGGATGATCTTGACAGACCGCAACTGGTGGTTTGTTCAGTTGACCATGACCGGGAAAAAGCGATTGATACTACCCGTGAATTGCTAACGCAATATCTCGCTCAACAGCCGCATATTGCCAAAGCTTCAGGAGTATCCCCTGACGTAGTAGCCGAAATTCAATCTATTTTAGGTTGGCCGGCAACGCATGAGCAAATTCAAAAAGCCAAACATCTGGTACCTGAGGATTTAATTCACCGGATTACAGCATCGGGAACGCCGGAAGAAGCGCGTGCCAAAGTAGATGAATATCGCAATTACGGATGCACTTGCCCGATACTGTATCCAGTGGGTGGCGACGTCAAACTCCTGATTGATACATTTGCTCAGCAATAGAAAGATTTTTTTACCTCATCCGTTTTCCCCAATACGGAGGTTGTGTCCATGATTGAAGAATACTATCGCCCGAAGACGGTAATGGAAGCGGAACAACTCTTCAAGAGGGGCGATAAAAAATGCGTTCCGCTGGGCGGTGGAAGTGCGCTGAGCCGCTCCAAACAAAAAGAACTCTGCGTTGTGGATTTAAGGGAGTTGGGGCTAAACCGGATTGAAACGGTTGGTCATAAAGTCAACATTGGAGCAACGGTTACCTTGCAGGAAATGCTTGAGTCAGAGGTCGTTCCTGCGATCATCCGAGGGGTTATCCAAAAGTCGGCAACCCTGAATCTTCGTAATCAGGCTACGGTGGGGGGGTATATTGCTTCAGCGGATGGACGTTCCCCCCTGGCCATTGTATTGATGGCGATGGACGCCGTGTTGATTTGGCATCCCGACCAGAAAGCTCAAGCGATTGGGGATTGGTTTGCCTTGCGCCAACCAAGTGGTTTTTGGATCAGCGCCGTTCAACTAAATTCAAAACTTTTGGTGGATTATGAGCAAATTGCCCGCACACCGATGGACCAACCCATTGTGGCAATATCGGTTGCTCGCTGGCCGTCTGGGAGAATCAGGATAGCGGCAGGCGGATTTGGAAAAAAACCTGTTCTTGTCTTGGATGGTCCAGAAGACAGCGGAATACTTGAAGCCGTACGGAATGCTTTGAATGACAGTGGAGATGAATGGGCAAGCGCGGAATATCGTCAGGCGGTCGGTGAAGTTATGGTACGCCGAATCATGGAGAAAACCACATGAGGTCTTCAAAGCAAATGAGGAGGCAGGAATGAAGGCAATTACCTTTACTCTCAATGGAATTGTTCAGCACTGGGAAGTGCCTGATGGAGAGACTTTACTGGTTTCTCTAAGACGGGAAGGTTTTTTTGGGGTTAAGTTTGGCGGGTGTGAAAAAGGCGAGTGTGGCGCTTGCACCGTTTTGTTAGATGGCAAGCCTGTCAATTCTTGCTCTTTACTGACCGCGCAAGTAGATGGTCGGGATGTGCAAACAATAGAGGGAATGGGGGAACACCCCGATCAGGGATGGAAGAAAACCACCGGTTTACACCCGATCCAAAAAGCGCTGGTGGAAAGCGGTGCTATTCAATGTGGTTACTGTACCCCAGCCTTTGCTCTGGCTGCCAAGGCTTTGCTGGAAAAAAATCCAAACCCCAGCGAAGAGGAAGTACGCGAAGCGATTGCGGGAATTCTCTGCCGCTGTACGGGTTATTTGAAACCGGTTCAAGCCATCCTCAAAGCGGCCTCGATGTTACGGGGAGAGGGCGATGAGAAGGATTGGGTGGAGGATGCTGGTGTGCCTTTGCCGCTAGATTGGTCTTTCGGTGCCGATGAATCACCCTCGCCGGGGGGTAAACCAACTTCGTCTGAAGGTACGGTGCTGATTCGACGTAAAGTTTTCATGCCACACATGTTTGTTACCCCGCAGGCGCGTCAAAAGGATCTCTCCCGAATTGGAAAACCGGTATTGAAAGTAGATGCCATTAAGTTGGTACAAGGAAAACCTGCCTTTGCGGCTGATATAGAAAAACGCGGAATGTTAATTGCCAAAGTGCTGCATAGTCCAGTTGCTCATGCCCGTATCAAACATATTGATTTAAGCAAAGCTCGGGCATTACCTGGTGTGGCAGCGGTATTGTGTTACAAAGACATACCCCGCGTAGTTTACTCCACAGCGGGGCAGTCTGATCCAATCCCTGGGCCGCTGGATACTTTTTCGCTAGATTCAAAGGTGCGGTTTGTTGGTGATCGGGTTGCGTTTGTGGCTGCTGAGAGCGAGGAAATTGCCGAGCAAGCCCTCCAATTGATCGAAGTGGAATACGAACCTCTACCGGCGATTCTGGATGCCCGCGAAGCGATGAAACCAGGCGCTCCGATTATCCATGATGAACCGGAATATGTGAATTTTGGGGAGTCCAATCCGCAAAAAAATCTTGCGGCACAAATTCATATTGATATTGGGGATGTGGAAAAAGGCTTTCAGGAAGCCGATCGAATTTACGAAGCCGAATATGCGGTTCCGAAAGTGCAGCAGGCTCATATTGAGCCGCACGTGGTGGTTACCTACTGGGATGAAGATGATCGGCTTGTGATTCGCACCAGTACGCAAGTGCCTTTCCACGTCAGAAGAATTTTGGCGCCGGTACTGGGATTGCCCGTCAAACGAATCCGAGTGATTAAGCCGCGCATTGGCGGGGGATTTGGCGGAAAGCAGGAAGTACTGATTGAAGATGTAGCCGCTCATTTGACCATTGCTACCGGACGCCCTGTGATGTATGAATATAGCCGTGAAGAAGAGTTTATTGCAGCCCGTTCCCGCCATCCAATGCGGATTTGGATGAAAACTGGCGTCAAATTGGATGGGACGATCACGGCTAACGAGATGCGGGTTCTTTCTGATACCGGCGCGTACGGTTGCCATGGCTTGACCGTAACCGGCAACACCGGTCATAAGTCTATGGCGTTATATGTGGGAGATGGACCTTATCGCAAATCTCCAAACATCCGTTTCTACGCGGATGTAGTTTATACCAACACACCACCGGCTGGAGCTTATCGCGGTTATGGCGTCCCCCAGGGATTCTGGCCGGTCGAAAGGCATATGGAGAGGATTAGCCGAGATATAGGGTTGGACCCAATTGCTTTTCGCTTGAAAAACGCCATTCGTGAGGGTGAATTGCACCCCTTTAGCACTGCCTGGAGTGAAGGCCGAGAGCCACGCCCTGAAATCATACAAACGGTGGGTCTGGAGGAGTGTGTACGGCAGGGCAAGGCATTGATTGGCTGGGATCAAAAATATGGAAATCCTGAATGGCATCAAGTCGAAGGGAAGCCCTACTTGCGGCGCGGAATAGGGGTAGCGCTGGTCATGCAAGGTACGGCAATTCCCTATCTGGATATGGGCGGCGCCAGTATCAAGATGAATGACGATGGTTCATTCAATCTTCTGGTTGGAGCGACGGATCTGGGTACTGGCTCGGACACTGTGTTGGCGCAAATGGCAGCCGAAGTTTTGGGCGTGCCGGTCGAGGACATTATCGTTTACTCATCGGATACGGACTTTACGCCCTTTGATAAAGGGGCTTACGCATCTTCGACAACCTATATCTCTGGGGCAGCGGTGGTCAAGGCAGCCGAGCAGGTTGCCGAGAAAATTAAGAAGCGGGCTGCCCGTATGATTATGGAAAAGCGCCCGCAGATTCAGGTTTCGCCTGAAGAAATCCTGCTTGAGGATCGTAAAGCAATTGCGCCGGGCGGGGAGTTTGTAACTCTGGCTGAGGTTGCATTGAATGCCCTGCATCACACCGATCAGGAACAAATCATGGGGATTGGTTCGTATTATTCACCGGTTTCACCGCCGCCTTTTGCAGCCCAGTTTGCCGAGGTGACTGTGGACATCGAGACGGGACAAATTACCGTTGACCGGTTGGTTATGGCAGTTGACTCGGGAGTCATCGTTAACCCGGTAACGGCTTCCGGCCAAATTGAAGGCGGTATGACGCAAGCCTTGGGATACGCCGTTTGTGAGGAAATCGTATTTGACTCACAGGGACGGGCTCGCGAAAAGGATTTGGTGGATTACCACATCTTCCGAGCTAACGAAATGCCTCAGCTGGAAACGGTCTTTGTTCAGACGTACGAGCCTTCCCATCCATTTGGGGTCAAAGCGGTTGCGGAAATCCCTATGGATGGAGTGGCTCCAGCAGTGGGTAACGCTGTTCTGGACGCATGTGGAGCAGATGTGTTCGAAAACCCGATTACACCCGAACGACTTTGGCGGGCTTTGAAGGCAAAGTCAATGATTGCTGAAATTTAATCCTTGAGGTGGGGTTGATGATGCTAACGATTTATCGAGAAATTGCTAAGGTGATTGAAGAGGGGAAAGCGGCTGCTGTCTGCACGATCATCGAAACCAGCGGTTCGGTACCTCGTCACGAGGGTAGCAAAATGCTGGTTTTCCCCGATGGATCGTTTATTGGTACTGTTGGTGGAGGTGAGGTGGAAAACCGGGTGATTCGGGAGGCGGTTCAATCCCTGAAAGATGGAAAGATCCGCAATCTCCGTTACAGTATGGTTGACCCAAAACAAGGTGACCCGGGAGTTTGTGGTGGTACGTTGGAGGTTTATGTGGAACCGATTTTGCCTAAACCAACCCTGGTTGTGATTGGCGGCGGCCATGTCGGCAGGGCCGTTGTACACCTTGCCAAATGGTTGGGATTCACTGTTGCAGTGAGCGATGACAGACCAGAGTTCTGCACACCAGAAGCCAATCCGGGAGCGGATTTGTTCTTTCCTGTCAAGATGGCCGAACTGCCTCAACATTTGAAGATTACCCCCTACACCTACTTGGTGCTGACCACTCGTGGTAGTAATATAGATGTGGAAGGTTTGGAACCCCTTCTGCACACTGAGGCGGCTTACATTGGAGTGATTGGTTCAAAGAGACGCTGGCTGGTGACCCGTAAGGCTTTAATTGAAAAAGGAGTTTCGGAGAAGCTGCTAAATCGCGTGCATTCGCCCATGGGATTAGAATTAAATGCAGAAACACCTGAGGAGATTGCGGTTAGCATCATGGCAGAAATCATCATGTTGCGGAATGGTGGTAGCGGAGAGAGAATGCGAATCTAGGAGGCGCCAATGTGGGAGAATGTCTTTAGCGCTGTCTCAATCGAAGAAGTGTTGAAAATCCTTGCCGTAAAGAGAGAAAAAGCGCGAATTATTGCAGGAGCAACCGATCTCATTCTGGAAATTGAGCGGGGCGTTCGCCATGGAATTGAAACACTGGTGGATATTTCACGCATTCCCAATCAGGATCAGATAGTTCTGGATGAGGATGGATGGATACACCTTGGACCGCTGGTGACGCATAACCACTGTGTCGCTTCTAAGATGATTGTTGACATGGCCTTCCCGCTTGCACAGGCAGCTTGGGAGGTCGGTTCTCCTCAAATCCGCAACCGTGGAACGATTGCCGGCAATTTGATCACTGCCTCACCCGCTAACGACACGATTACCCCATTGATGGCTTTGGGAGCGCGAGTTACCCTTCGATCCATGCGAGGCAGTCGCACCATTCCGTTAGAAAGTTTTTATCAGGGAGTTCGGAAGGTGGATTTGCAGCCAGATGAGATGCTGGTGGATATTGCTTTTCCGGCATTCAAGTCCAATCAACGGGGAACGTTCATCAAGTATGCTCTTCGACGGGCGCAGGCTATTTCTCTGGTCAATATCGCTGTTGTCCTAACTTTTGATGGAGATGCGATCACAAAGCCTAGCATCACTTTAGGGGCAGTTGCACCGACGATTATTCACGCTTTCGATGCTGAAGAGTTTTTATGTGGAAAATCCCTAACAGCAGAGGTGATCCAGCATACGGCTGAGCTAACCATGCGGGCAGCCCGGCCTATTTCTGATGTTCGCGGCTCAGCAGAATACCGCCGAAGGATGGTGGGGGTGATCGCCCGGCGTGCTCTGACCGCGTTAGCCAAAAAGGTGGAAAGAGAGGGTTTTCCCCAACGACCGGTACTGTTATGGGGAAGCGATCAATATCCGCATAGTCATCTGGACAACTCCATTCTTCATGAAAATGGAATTCCCATTGAAACCACCATCAACGGTAAATCGTACTCCATTCAAGGCGGTCATCGGAAATCTCTTTTGAGGTTGATTCGCGAAGATGCCGGCCTGGTTGGAAGCAAAGAGGGCTGCGCCGAAGGTGAATGTGGCGCGTGTACGGTTTTCCTGGACGGGGTTGCTGTGATGAGCTGCATGGTGCCAGCAACCCGCGCACATCATGCACAGATTGTCACGGTTGAGGGACTGGCAAAGGGTGGGGCGCTTCATCCGGTTCAACAAGCTTTCGTTCAGGATGGAGCCGTTCAATGTGGCTACTGCACGCCGGGTTTCCTGATGTCAGCGGCTAAATTGTTGGAAGAAAGACCTACACCAACTCAGGAGGAAATTCGGCAAGCGATGACCGGTAACTTGTGCCGATGCACAGGCTACTATAAAATCATTCAGGCAGTTGAAGATGCTGCCCAATTGAGCCAGAAGGGAGGATAAGATCATGCCAAATAAGTATGGAAATCTCCAAGCCAAACAGCAAGAAATGATGCGCGAAACGCGCAACTATGTACACCCTATTTGGAGAGGAGTGGGTTTTGTTCTGATCATTCTGACACCCATTTTGGGGTATTTTGGAACAATTGCGCTGTTGGAAGAAAATACCAGACAAAAGTGGTTTGTCATTCCGGCCGATTTACTTGCCCCAGGCGCTGATCCGCTTTTGTACGTTAAGATCGGAATGACACTGATTTTGGCGTTTCTGATTTACTTTCTTTTCCAGTTTATCAGCATGGCACTGTTTCGTATTTTGGGGCCTTCCCGCTATGGTCCTTACGATGTTCCTCCTGTCAGTTATCGTGGAAAGAAATACCGCCGGTGAAATAATCTAAGGAGGTTAAACCATGAGTGTTGTAGGCGAGTCGGTTATCCGCGTTGATGCGGTTGGCAAAGTAACCGGTGAAACACCTTATCCCGGTGATATCAATTTGCCCAATCAAGCCTACATGAAAATCTTGTTTGCCAATCGCCCTCATGCGATCATCAAAAAATTGGATATCTCGAAAGCCGAACAATATCCGGGCGTGCTGGCTGTGTTTACAGCAAAAGATGTTCCTAATAATGAATATGGCTTAATCATGCCCGATCAACCAGTCTTGTGTGGCCCCGGCTCCACAAAACCGTATGCGGATCGGGTGCGTTTTGTTGGCGATCAGGTAGCGCTGGTCATTGCGGAGACAGAACAAATTGCCTCGGAAGCCTTGAGCTTGATTGAGGTTGAATATGAAGACTTGCCAATCATAACCGACCCGATCAAGGCAATGGAGGAAGGGGCGGTATTACTGCACCCGGACAGAGGTTCGAATATCTTTGGGCGTTACCGCATCCGCAAGGGAGATGTAGAAAAAGCCTTCTCAGAAGCCGATGTAATCATTGAAGGACTTTATCAAACCCCCGCTCAGGAACATGCTTACCTTCAGCCGGAAGCCGGTTTGGGTACCATTGACGAAGAAGGTCGAGTTACTGTTATCGTGGGGGGACAATGGACTCATGAGGATCAGGAACAGATTGCTCACGCGCTAGGCTTACCTTTGGATCGAGTACGAGTCATTTACCCGGCGATTGGGGGGGCTTTTGGCGGGCGGGAAGACATGTCGGTTCAGATTGTGTTAGCGCTGGCAGCCTGGCGGCTTCACCAACGCGGTATCAATCGGCCGGTAAAGATTATTTGGTCGAGAGAGGAGTCGATTATCGGCCATCACAAACGTCATCCTTACACGATTCGGGCAAAGTGGGGGGCAAAACGCGATGGAAAACTGATTGCAGCCGAGATGGAAGTCATAGCGGATGGGGGCGCTTACGCCTACACATCCACAAAAGTTTTGGGGAATGCCACCTTGATGTGTACCGGCCCGTATGTGATTCCGAACGTGAAGGTGGATTCGTATGCGGTGTACACTAACAATATTCCGAACGGGGCTTTTCGAGGATTTGGTGGGCCGCAGGGGGCATTTGCCGCCGAAATGCAAATGAACAAACTAGCCGAAGCGCTGGGCATAGATCCCGTAGAAATTCGAATGCGCAATTTGCTCGACGAAGGGGACTTGCTTACCGTAGGAACTCCGCTGCCACCCGGTGTGAGTATCAAGAAGGTGGCTGAAGCGTGTGCCAAAGCAGCCGGGTGGGAGAAAGGCGAAAGCGGTTGGTACCGGCCATCAGGCTATCAAATCGAAACTGGAATACCACACTTGAAGCGCGGTATAGGATTTGCCTGTGCCTTCAAAAATGTTGGTTTTTCCTTTGGCGCACCGGAGAACTGTTGGGCAATCATTGAATTACACGGGGATGCTGAAATTCAAAAAGCCGTTTTATACCATGCTGCTGCGGAGGTTGGGCAAGGTTCGCATACCGTTCTGGTGCAGATGGCGGCTGAAGCGCTGGGTCTGCCGATGGAAAAGGTGGAACTGGTAGCCGCGGATACCGCCGTAACCAAAAATTCAGGCAGCGTTTCGGCTTCCCGCATGACCTTTATGGCTGGGAATGCTATCCGTGGTGCAGCGGAAAAAGCATTGGAAGCATGGAAGAACGAAGAGCGTCCCGCAAGAGCGGAATATCAGTATCGCCCTCCCAAAACCACCCCATATGATCCTGAGACTGGAAAATCTGAACCTAATTTCGCCTACGGCTATGTTGCAGAGGCGGTGGAAGTGGAAGTAGATATGGAAACCGGGCAAGTGAGGTTGATCAACGTGATCTGTGCGGATGACGTAGGCAAAGCAGTCAATCCACAGCAAGTACAAGGTCAGGTGGAAGGGGCTGTGGTACAGGCAGCCGGTTACGCTGTTTTGGAGAATTTTATCCAGCAAGACGGGCAGGTTTTGACGAAAACTCTATCAACTTACTTGATTCCAACAATTCTGGATATTCCAGAAAAAGTCCAATCCATTGTCCTGGAATATTCCGATCCGCGCGGCCCATGGGGGGCGCGCGGCATGGGAGAGATGCCTTACCTGCCGCTGGCGCCAGCCGTAGGAGCAGCCATTCACAACGCAACCGGGAAGTGGTTTGATCAATTCCCCTATACCCCAGAAAGAATTTTCTTTGGATTGCAAGACTAATTTCCTATCCGGTATTTGAATGTCAACCTTGACGGCGCTTATTCGAGGCGGTGGGGATTTGGGCAGCGGTGTTGGATTGCGGCTTTTTCGCGCTGGCGTTTCAGTGGTTTTTGCGGAATTGCCAATGCCTCTGGTGGTGAGACGCTATGTATCCTTTGCGGAGGCGGTCATCAGCGGTTCGACTTTTGTGGAAGAAGTGCCTGCCCAAAAGGCTGATTCCGAAGAGCAGGTCTTTTCTTTATTGAAAAAAAAGATTGTACCGGTGTTGGTTGACCCAAGCGCAGCCTCGATCCATTCGCTGAAACCGGATGTGCTTGTGGATGCCCGTTTGAAAAAAGTTCCCCCTGAAATTGGGATGGAGGCCGCTAAACTAGTAATTGGTTTGGGGCCGGGATTTACGGTTGGATTGGATTGTCATGCAATCGTTGAGACGAAACGCGGCCCGACGTTGGGGAGAGTTTACTGGCACGGTACCGCAGAGGCAGATAGCGGTTTGCCCGAAGGCGTCAACGGTTATGTGGAAGAGCGGGTGTTGAGGGCTCCCAGGGATGGCTATTTCAAGCCGTTTGTGAGGATATGCGATTTCGTCACCAAAGGTCAAACGGTCGCCGAAGTAGACGGTGAAGCCATCTTTGCGCAATTTGATGGCGTGATTCGCGGTTTGGTCATGGAAGGTTTGCCGGTTACGAAAGGGATGAAAGTGGGTGATGTGGATCCACGCAAAGACCCCCGATTATGTAATCTGGTTTCAGATAAATCGCTAGCGGTCGGCGGAGGAGTACTGGAGGCGGTACTATCCATCCCAGAATTGCGCAAAAAATTATGCGGTTAAGAATATGCGCTTGAAGGATGGCTTACGGCTTGTTGAAAATAGCCGAGTGGCAATAGTTGGCGCAGGGGGAAAAAGTACCGTATTGTTTAATTCAGCCAATGAATTTGGTTCGCCTGTCGTTCTTGCCGCTACTGCTCATCTTTGCGCCGACCAGTTGAAACTTGCAGATGCTCATAGGATCATTGAAAAGCCAGATGATATTGACGGCGCTTTTCAGAAACGAATTCGGGGAGTGTTCTTGCTGACAGGGCCAATTGGAGAAAAGAGGCGAACCAGAGGGTTATCTATGGAGGAAATTGATCTGGTTCGGCAACATTGTGATCGTTTAAATCTGCCGCTGATCATAGAAGCAGATGGTTCACGAAGGCTACCCCTCAAGGCCCCGGCTGAACATGAACCACCGATACCCAAGTGGGTAAATCAGGTAGTCGTCGTTGCGGGTCTTTCTGGTTTGGCTAGACCGCTCAGTGAAAAGGTGGTTTTTCGGGCGGAAAGATTTGCGGAGATTACCCACAGCCGGATGGGGGAGGTAATTACACTGGCGATGATCGAAAAATTCCTGCTGACGGATGAAGGCGGATTGAAAAATATACCCCCGGGTGCGATGAGTAGCGTCTTTTTCAATCAATATGATCCAGTGGCATTAGATGCTCAGGAAAGAGAAGCCACATCCAAAGGATTGCTGGACAAATATCAACAGGTCATTTGGGGAAATGCTGCTCAGAGGTCACCAGAACAACGAATTGTAGAACGGTGGGAGAGAGTGGCAGGAATTGTACTGGCTGCGGGAGGTTCAAAGCGGTTTGGCCGGCCTAAACAACTTTTGGAATGGCGTGGAAAACCTTTCGTATGGCATGTGGTTCAAAAAGGCCTCCAAGCCGGATTACAACCAATCGTTGTTGTATGCGGAGCATATCCCGATTTGGTAAAAGATGCAGTTTCAGATTTACCCGTCATTGTGGCACATAATCCGAATTGGGAAAAAGGATTAAGTACTTCCGTCAAGAGTGGATTGGCGAGAGTGGCGGATCAGGTTGGCGCAGCCATATTTTTGATGAGTGATGTGCCGCAGGTTCCAAAGCAATTGATCGAAAAGCTGGTTTTGGCTCATCGAATCAAGAGTGGTTTCATTTTCTCTACATTCTCTGGAGGTCAATTTATCAACCCTGTTTTATTTGACAGAGCTTGTTTTAAGGATTTGATGACATTGGAAGGGGATCGAGGTGGAAAGGTTTTATTTCAAAAGTATGCGGTTGAGGCAATCGAGTGGAAAAACTCGGACGAAATCAGGGATATAGACCAAGCAGAGGATTATGATTGGCTGAGAGGTTGGGATGGTTCGTGAATTGCGCGTAGACAAAAGCGTAGCAGCAATCGTTTTGGCAGCCGGACTTTCTTCCAGAATGGGACAACCGAAGTTATTGATGGACTGGGGTGGAAAAACGGTGTTACAAACTGTTTTGCTAACCCTCAATACAGCGGGAATTGAAACAATTCACGTCGTCATTGGAGCAAATCGTGATTTGATTGAGGACAGCATTCTTGCCTTGTCTTTTCCGGTCGAATTGGTGTTCAATCCTTATTTTTCTAATGGCGAGATGACCGATTCGATAAAGGTTGGTATTGCTTCGATTCCCCGCGATGTTTCGGCTGTAATGATTGTATTAGGTGATCAACCCCAGATGAAGTTAGAAGTGGTTAAGGGTGTTTTGGATATCTATCAAAAAAGTGGAGCAAAGATCATCGTACCCAGTTATCAATTTCGCAGAGGACATCCATGGTTGATCGAGCGGACTCTTTGGAGCGATCTGGAGAATCTCAATCCATCCTTTACAATGCGGGATTTCCTAAGAAAGCATCAGGATGAAATTCATTATTTAGAAGTAGATACTCCAACTGTGTTGCAAGACCTGGATACACCGCAGGATTATCAGCGGTTGAAACCAGCCTAATCGTTTAGGGCAAAGGAAGCCGATTAAAAGCCTGAAGAGCAGTCTGAATATAGCGGTAATTGAGATTATCGGAAGTTTCATTGTCAATCCAAATGTCTGGTAAAACGCCATGATCCCGAATAGGAGGCATCAAACCGGGGATATCCCATTCTGCAGCAGTAACATGCAATGATGAGCCGTCTTGCAGGTCGAAGACCAGTTGAATCGTATGCTTTCCAAAAGAGGGTAGGCCAATGATTGGGGCTCTCTGCTGAGCTTTTAGCGCACCAGCGGTAATTTCGGCTGCGCTGGCGGTTGAATTATTAATAAATACGACCAGCGGAATTTGGGTGAAAGGACCATTTTTTTCCACTTGAATGGTTTTGGTCTCTTTGTCCCGAGAGGTTTGGGTAAGAATTGGACTTCCAGCAGGCAGGAATAATTCAGCAATTTTTACACCGGTGTCAACCAGGCCGCCGCCGTTATTGCGTAAATCAAGGATGAAATAGCCAGCGCCTTGTACGCTTAGGTCATCAATTGCTCTCAGAATTTCGTCCGGTGTGGTTGAGGACATAAGATTCACTTGTATATGTCCTACGAGTTCGTCTTCGGGTATTATGTTCCAGGTGACAGAGGGAAGAGCTATTTCCTCCCGAATTATTTGAAAAGTGTATTCCCGTTGTTCCTCTTCGCGAAAAATGACCAGTCGGACAGAGGTTCCTTTTTCGCCTCGGAGCAATGAAAGAACATCATCCTGAGGTGTCTCTGGGTTTATTTTAACTCCATCAATTATAGATAAAATATCTCCATCGTGTATGCCAGCGCGTTTTGCGGGTGAATCTTCGAAAGGGAACAATCTGTATTGGTTTTGGGAGTCTTGTTCAATACGAGCCCCTATCCCGCCAAACTTTCCGCGCAATTGCTGACTTTGCAATTCATGTTGGGGAGGTTCTACCAATATGGTGTAAGGATCGTTATACACCTGCAAAAGACCGCGAATCATCCCGTACTCGATTTTTCTTTGCTCTGGCAATGGATATAAACCATGCTTGACCAATAATTCATAGGCTTGGTTAAAGAGCGGATAGCTGCTTTTGGTGATGGAAAAGATTTGCCGATCGCGAATTAAGTATCCACCTGCCAGTCCGATACTCAAGGTGATCAGAAAGGCCAACAGTACAAATGCGTATAAACGATAGTTTGATGATTTTGTATTCACTCGAAAACCTTCTATTTGATCTTATGATAACTCTTCTGAGCCGGTATAATCCACCGAGATCGTTGCTACAAGGTGAATAAGATGATTTCAGCGTATTGTATCACCCAAACACAGGATGAATTTTCTGTTCAAAAAGTGTTTGAACAGGTTAATTTGAAATCTCTGGATCAGGCTAATCGCCTGATTCCTGATGGCGTTTATACCACCTTTCGAACATATGATAAATTCAATGTGCTGGATTTGGATGGTCACTTTGACCGATTAGAACTTTCAGCCAGGTTAATCAAAAAAGAAATTATTCTGAATCGAGTGGCTATTCGACAGGTAATGAGGGAATTGCTTCAATGTTACCCCGCTGAAGAAGTAAGAGTACGTCTTAGTATTCCTCTTACATTAGAAACTTCAGATGCCATTAAAATTTATGTCCTTTTGGAAAAATTGGTTGTACCCTCCTTGCAAGATTATGAAAACGGTGTACGGGTAATTACGATGCGGATGCGCCGCGAAAATCCTGCTGCTAAGACAACATCCTTCATTCATACTGCCGATGAAATTCGTCAAAACTTACCAGCGGGGGTGAACGAAGTGATTATGATAGATGAAAACGGCAGAATGCTGGAGGGTTTAAGCAGTAATTTCTTTGCAATCAATGGTGGAGTTGTTTTTACCGATGACACCCATGTGCTAGCTGGTATTACTCGTAAGCATGTATTAGAGATTATCCAAGAGTTGAAAATTCCGCTGTGTTTGGAGGGCGTTCTTTACGAGGATATTCCTGCGCTTAGTGAGGCTTTTATCACCAGTACCAGTCGGGGGATTTTACCCGTTTCTCAGATTGACAACCAACTTATTGGGCAGGGAAGAATCGGTGAAATAACCCGAAAAGTCATGGATCGTTATCAATTAGAGATCCAAAAGTCAGTTGAGCCGATTTAATCCGGGTTATCTTCATAATCTACTCCTTCCCCCTCTTCATCCACATCGCTGAGATTTTCTAACTCGCCAGATTGCATAGCCTGAATAAGTTGGTTGGCGTCTTCAAACTGGCTTGAAGGCACATACAAATGAACCTCTCCTAATGGGCCAACGGTTAATCCATATACTGTGCCGGCGCTTTCTCTCCGCTGAATTACGGTGAAACCTGCTGCTTCCAGCATCAGCCGCACCATATCCGCTTCCAATTGACCATAAGCTGTGAATACCTTTTGAATTTCATCCGCCATTGGAATATTCTCCGTTTTTGTTGGTGGTCAAAATTGCTTTGACCAATTGGTAAATCTCATCCAGGCGTGCTTTATGCAGGTGGTACTGTTGAAGCAAGCGTTGAATTTCAGAATTTGGGTCAGATGCCGAACTTTTGAATTCTTCCTGTAGGGCATCTGTCGCTGGAAAAGGGATAAATTCCCCCTTCCCTTGCAAGGCTTGAAATACCAATTTACTGATGTGTTCATCGTATTGATAAAGCAATTTATAAAGCAGATAGAGTTGGGACTGTTCATCTGGTGGTTCTAGATGACTGGTTTTTTGCTTGATAAGAGCCTGTTTGAGCTGTTGGTGTAAATTTGCCTTAGAAGTCATTGAATCTCCTTATTTCTGCTGCGGTTCTGCTTTTGATGTAACCGCTGTTTACGATGTTCTAATTCATGTCGTTTTTGTTTTTTGACATATCGAGGCAGGGGCAATTGATCCAGATAACCCAACGCCAATTCTGTCCATTCGATAGCGCGCTGAAAGGACTTTTGCTGATGTTCGTAAAATTTTGCAATTTCAACACAAGCATCTACTTCATATAATTCTGCTGCTTTCAACCAGAGAGTCAGCGCCGATTCGATCTTACCGGTTCGCCGGTAAAGATTGGCAAATCGGTAAAGGGTCTGAATAAAAAAATGGGTAGGCAAGCCAATTTCCAAACTGGCCTCGTACAACTGAATTGCCTTGGCATAATCTCCTAATTCTTCATACAAATGGGCAATGGCAATCAAATCTAAACTTTGTGGATTGTTCGAGCCCAGCGGGTTTTTTAATAAATGGGATAAATGTAAGAAAAGTGCAGAGAGGGATAAGATATCCACCTCGTTGTGATAAAAAACGCCCTTCAAGGGTGTAGCGTTTCGGGTTTGCAGATATTCGAAATAGATTTGAGGAACCATCCAGCCGGGGATTTCCTCTTCGGCGCGAGCGAGTTCAAGTATTTCACGCTCTAAATTGCTTAATGAGCGGTCATCCAGCCGGTTCCGCCAGACTCGGCGAGTGAGTGAGAGCAGGTCAATATGATGAAGATTCTTAATCGGAGATTGAAAACCATTCAATATGAAACGATTGTTTAGCAGTGGAGCATCAAAAGACTTACCGTTGTAGGTTACTAAAATTTTGAATGGAGTAAGAAATTCCTCCAATGCAGTCAAAAAAGCTGCTTCTTCACTCGGGTCTCGCAAGAAAATTTGAGAAAGATAATAATATTCGTGTTTCCAGTATCCCAGTCCTACCAAAAAAATGAACGTGCCCGTCCCACCCGCTAATCCGGAGGTTTCTGTGTCCAGAAAGACGATCTCTTCCAGTGAAGTATCAGACTTAACCGGAATTCGCGACCATGCGATCAGGGTTGAAAGGTCTGACGGACTTGAGAAATTAACGATACCATGATTGAAATTCAGCGGATATTTTTTTTCGCAAACAAAAATGTCTCCAAAAAGGGTTGTGTAGTTCTTTCCGTCAATAACATTCTCGACAGGAATCAAACTTTCAATTTTTGGTGTCGAGCTGGTCGAAAAGGGAAGACTTCCCAATTGCACCCCTAAAGACCTCAGACGATTGATCAAAGAATCATCCATGAATTTATTATAAGCGAAGTGGCAGACCATTAAGAATTTTGAGGATGGCGAGGGTTTCTGCTTTTCCAGCAGTTCCGTTCTCGCCTCCAACACCAACGCACGAGGGGCAACCATCGGCACAGGGGCAGCTTAGGACGACTTCAAAGGCGCTGCGAATGACGGCTTCGTACTTCTCAAAAAGCATCTCGGATAATCCAATACCAGCAGGGGAACTGTCATAAATCATTACAATCGGGTTGCCGTCACTAATTGGTGACTGAGGATCGTTGTGAGATGCTAAATCACCGGGATCACATAAAACGAAGAGAGGCGCAATCTGTGAGAGGAGATAGCGCAGACCGGACAATCCACTGCGAATACGGACGATACTTTCGGCTTTATGATGACAGGATGGACAGAGGGTGATCAGGTTCTCCAATCGGTTGGCCTGTTCAAAAGATGGAAATTGGCGAAAAGGGACTTTATGGTGAACATGATGGGGAATGCCTTTTTCGGGGATACCGCATAGTTGACAGACATATTGGTCACGTTGCCGAGCAAGTTTTCTTTGTTGATCCCAATTTGGTCCATAGCTAATTGGTTTTCCGCTCCACAGATTATTTTCTGAAAGTATTTCAACGGTGGTAGAATCCAGCTCAATCCAAAAGCCTACTGTACGTAAGGTGCGTGGGGGGAGTTCGAGCTCTTCGGTTGTCAAAATCTCTCTGGTTTGCCACGAAATTTTCCGAAAACCTCTCAATTGGCGGATAACTTCAATTTCTCCGAAATGAATAGACCCACCGCGAACAACTCGTTTTTTTTCTTCGGAAATTATTTGAATGTTCTGTTCCATTAAGGGCTGGGTGTAATAATCTCCATCGAAAGGCAGCAAACGAACCAATTTCTTTTCAAAACTCAACTCCTCAACAAAAAAGGTTTGACCCTGGTGCAGATAAATAGCATGGGGGTGTACCATCCAATCTACACTGGCTTGATCAATTTCACCTATCGTAATTAGTCGGTCATCATCCTCGACATGTAAAAGAAAGGATTCTCCGGAAGCGCTGCGCAGGGAAACATTTTGAGAGGGATATTGATTGGCACACCAAATGAAACGGTCGGCAGTTGCATACACTTCTCGGTTCATAGTTAATACCTGCAAATAAGGGCGAATCTCCTCCCACGAAAGGTTGCCAAAAGTGTCATTTTGGCGGAAGGGCAATTCAAAAGCAGCACAACGAATGTGCTGGTACAAAATTAGCTGATTGTTTGGGTTAATCAGTGCCACTTCGGGTGGTTTTTCAAATATGTACTCAGGATGTTTGGTGATATATTGATCCAGCGGGTTGGCAGAGGCAACCAAGACAGCAAGGGAGTCCTGTTTTTTTCTGCCAGCACGTCCGGCTTGCTGATGTGTGGCGGCGATACTGCCAGGATAACCGCTGATGATCACCGCTTCCATTCCGCCAATGTCTACTCCCAATTCCAAAGCATTGGTGGCAACAACAGCCCTGGCTTTACCAGATTTCAGGGCATCTTCAGTTTTTCTCCTATCGGCTGGCAGATATCCGCTGCGATAAGCAAAAATTAGGGGGGCTAGTTCCGGGTTTTGATTTTGTAATAATTTCACGCCGATCTCAACGTTTTTTCGGGTATGGGTGAATAAGAGGGTCTGAATACCTTTTGTGATTAAATCGCTACTCAGCCGGACGGCTTCACTTAATGCAGAACGACGTACCCCGAGTTCTGGATGAATGATGGGGGGATTGTAAAGCAGAAAATACTTTTGCCCCTTCGGCGATTGACTATCCGATATCTGCTCGAAAGGTTCTTCAATCAAGTTTTCGGCATGTTCTTTGGCATTGGCAACAGTTGCCGAAGTGAGAACATAAGTTGGAGATGCAGAATAAAACCTACTGATCCTTTTCAAGCGGCGAACTAAGTTGGCAATGTGAGAGCCAAATACACCGCGATAAAGATGAACTTCGTCCAATACCACAAAGGTCAGACCTCGAAAAAATCTTTCCCAACTGGGATGATGAGGAAGAATAGCGGTGTGGAGCATATCCGGATTGCTGAGTAAAATTCGAACGGTTTGGCGAATTTTTGTTCGGTGAGAATAGGGTGTATCACCATTGTAGATTGAAATGGAGGAATGTAAATTGGACGGAGATAATCGCAGAAAATTCTTCAATTGATCTTGTGTGAGAGCCTTGGTAGGGAATAGTAGCAAGGCACTGGCAGTTTCATCTTTCAGGCATTGCTCGATGATAGGTAATAAATAGCAAAGCGACTTCCCGCTCGCTGTTCCTGTTGTTATCACAATGTTTTTGGATTGGTTAATGGCTTGGATGGCTTCCCATTGATGACTGTATAAAGCATCAATTCCTTCAAATTTGAGCGCCTCCGTGAATCTCTTTTCCAAGTATTCAGGTAAAGGAAAAAATCGTCCCGGGCTGGCGGCGGTAACATGGATGGTGGAGATGTTGGTTGATACACTTGGGTCGCTTCGCCAAAAACTTATTATCTTCTTCATCAACACAGAAAGTATCTCTTCAAAAGATTGAATTTCTATTTTCTTGAACCATTATACCTTCCATAGGGCAAGGAAAAATGGGGATAATAAATCGTTTTTATTTTTTGAAATCTTTGGCTATACTTTGCTTGTTTGAAGAAATTTTTACCTTCAGGAGAGTCAGGATGAAACCATATGGACGGTATCGTTGGTTTGTGGTTGGCGTGTTCTTTCTGTTCATGCTTTTACACCAGGCAGATAAATTATTGATTGGCCCATTAACTACGCCGATCATGGAATATTTTCAAATAGACGAAGCACAGATGGGATTTGTCTTTTCTGGCGCTATCCTGGTCGGAGGAATTTTTTACCCACTGTGGGGCTATCTATATGATCGTTTTGCGCGATCGAAACTGTTGGCACTGGCTTCACTGATATGGGGAGCGACAACCTGGTTAAGCGCACTGGCAAAATCCTTTGGCGTTTTTGTGATTACGCGCGCTTCGACAGGAATTGATGATGCCAGTTATCCGGGTTTGTATTCACTTATTTCAGATTACTTCCCACCCAAAATGCGAGGTAAAGTATATGGTTTGTTGCAGATAGCCAGTCCACTGGGTTATATGATTGGGATGGTGCTAGCCATCACCTTGGTTCAAGCAATTCGATGGCAGGGAATTTTTATTCTGACCGGTTCGTTAGGTGTTATTTTATCTATAGTTATTTTTACTACGGTGAAGGAAATGCCGCGGGGGGGCGCTGAACCAGAATTGGAAAATATTGAGCAGCATACCCATTACCGTTTTGAGTGGAAAACTGCTTTAGGATTATTTCGCAAAAAGAGTCTTCTTTTGTTGTTCACACAGGGATTTTTTGGGGTATTCCCTTGGCAGGTGATTACTTTTTGGTTCTTCCGATACCTTGAAACCGAAAGAGGTTTCGACTCCAATCAGGTTTTGATTACGATGGTGATTGCGGTAATGTTTTTGGCTGCCGGTTATCCAATCGGCGGCGCTTTGGGAGATTATTTCTTTAGAAAAAATATGCGCGGCCGTCTTATAGTATCGGCGTTTGGGGTTATTACCGGCGCATTATTGTTGTGGTTTTCGCTCAGCATACCAGAAAATAATACTTTGTTTTTTACCGTTTCCATGGCAATCACTGCGGTATTCATTCCTTTTGCCGCGCCGAATGTCCTCTCTACAGTGTATGATGTCACCTTGCCGGAGGTTAGGTCAACCGCCAACTCCGTTCAAAATATGATTGAGCAGGGTGGTTCAGCGGTCGCTCCTGCCCTCGCAGGTTTGATCGCTGTCAATTCTTCTCTGAAAGACGCAATTCTGATCATTTGTGTAGGTGCATGGGTTCTTTGCTTTTTATTCTTCCTAGGGGCAATTTACCTGTTGCCGCGCGACATTCGGGATTTACGGCAGCAATTGGCACAAAGAGCCGAGAAAGAAAAAATGGCAGCCAGTAGCGGAAAGATCGTCGAAAACTTATCCTCTGCCCCTGCTCAGGACTGACCATGAAATTGGAATTTCTTCCTCTCCTATTGTTATTGGGGTGGTTAGTTGGAAATTTATTGAATTACTTATCTGATGTTTTGCCCAGAACCCGCCGGTTTAATGCTCGTCTGTGCCCTATATGTGGTGAGAAGACATCGCTACTTAATTTTTTGCTGTTGCGAAAGTGTGTCCAGTGCGGCTCTCAGCCCACAAAACGAACCAAAATTATCCAGTTGATTTCGGTAGTGATCGTTCCGGTAATTTTTAGTTTTCCACCGGAAAAATTTGGCTTTTGGTTGAGCCTGCCATATTTTTTGTATTTTGCACTGGTTTTCATAATGGATGTTGAACATCGCGTTGTGCTGTATGAAGTGGTTTGGGCAGGTGTTTTACTCAGCATTCCAATGGGTATTCACTGGAATGGATGGGTTAATACCCTTTTGGGTGGTTTTACGGGTTTTGGAATCATGTTCATCCTCTATTATTTTGGTGTTCTCTTCAACCGTTGGATGTCCAAACGACGAGGAGAGGAAATAGAAGAGGTGGCCTTAGGCTTTGGGGATGTAAACCTAAGCGGGGTTTTGGGCTTATTGCTGGGTTGGCCGAAAATTGTTATCAGTTTGTTTTTCTCGGTAATTGCTGGCGGAATTTTCAGTGGATTGTACCTGTTGGGTAGCGTGATAGCCCGCCGTTACCGTCCATTTACGGCAATTCCATATGCGCCATTTTTGGTCATAGCCGCAGTGGTTTTGTTCTACCTGGCTTGAGAACTTCACAGATGTGGCCCGGTTGCGAGAACCTCTTTGGTAACATTCTTGGCAAATTGAGTGCAATTATTTTCAAATTGCATGATGAGATTGCGGGCATATTCTTGGTAGGCCTGTTTGTCCTTCCAGTTGTATTGAGGATTCAGGACTTCTGAGGGAACACCCGGACAGAAGAGGGGGATGTGCAAGCCAAAAAATGGTTCTTGCCGGAAAGGTACTTCATCCAGATCATGGTTGAGAGCAGCGGTGATCATTGCCCGGGTGTATGGTAGATTGATTCGTTTACCAATTCCGTAAGGACCACCAATCCAGCCAGTGTTGATCAGCCATACCTTGACATCGTGTCGCAGGATCTTTTCCCCGAGCAGATCAGAATAGCGGTTGGGATAAAGGGGTAGGAAAGGCGCACCAAAACAGGTAGAGAAGGTTGCTTGGGGTTCGCTACCTAAGCCTGTTTCTGTGCCGGCTAATTTGGAAGTATAACCAGAGAGGAAATAGTACATTGCCTGTTCGTAAGTGAGACGGGCAATGGGAGGCATTACCCCGAAGGCATCGGCGGTGAGAAAGAAAATATTTTTTGGATGGCCGGCATACCCCTGTCTAAGGCTGTTGGGGATGAATGATAAAGGATAAGCACCGCGTGTATTTTCGGTAAAACGATCGGAGTCGAAATCAACCACTCTGGAAACCGGATCATATACTACATTTTCCAAGACGGCGCCAAAGCGATTTGTAGCAGCCCAGATCATCGGTTCGTACTGGGGGTTCAGTCGGATAGTTTTTGCGTAGCAACCTCCTTCTATGTTGAAAATACCTTCATCGGACCAACCATGTTCGTCATCCCCGATCAATTGACGCTCCGGGTCTGAGGAGAGAGTGGTTTTGCCCGTACCGCTAAGGCCAAAAAACAAGGCTACATCGCCGTTCTTGCCCACATTGGCTGAACAGTGCATGGACAATACACCCTTGCGTGGTAAAAGATAATTCATTATCGTAAAAATTGATTTCTTAATTTCTCCGGCATAGCCTGTGCCGCCAATTAAGACAATTCTCCGTTCAAAGTCAATCAGAATGACGGTGCCGGAGCGGACGCCATCATTTTGCGGATCGGCTTGAAAGTTCTCGCTTTGCAGAACGATAAAATCCGGAACGGCATGTGAAATTTGGGGAACGGGAATTGGAATTAATAAATTGCGTGAAAACAGATTGTGCCAGGCCTTTTCGGTAATCACTCGAATGGTGAGGCGATAATTTGGATGTGCGCCGGCATAAACATCCTGAACGAATATATCTCTCCCTTGAAAATAGGCAAGAAATTTTTTGTATATCTGATCGAACAATTGTGGGGCAATAGGTTGATTGATTTTTCCCCACCAGATCTCCTCCTCCAAATGTGGGTATTGCACAATAAATTTATCGTTAGGGGATCTGCCAGTATGTTTACCGGTGTAAGCAATCACTGCCCCGTCGCATGAAAGGGCGACTTCATTGCGTTTAATTCCTTCTTCAATCAGGTTAGCAGATGCATAATTCCAATAAACATTTCCCGTGTTTTGAAAGCCATGGTTCTCAATTCCGTAATTTGATGGAATTCCAAAGGCTTGCATCAAAATGGTTTCTCCTATTTGAAAATTTATGGGCTTATTCTTGACCAACCTGAATACCAATACCAGATGATTTCGGATGCCGGTTTACCGTGTATTGAGGAGGAAGCATCCTGTAAGGCTGCCGGAGGGTAAAAGCCTTGTGATACGACACCGTCAATCCAGGGTCGCTCATTTACCACAGCGAGAAAGGCACTGTAAATCTCGGCTTGTGTTTGTAAATCCAGTGTATATTGTTCCGGGGAAGAAATCGGTGGATAAACGGAGCTGTATGTTAGACAGTTTGCGTCCACGCAAAGAGTGTCTTCTATTTTTGCAGAGGGGGTGTTAATCGCTACAACGACAGGTTTATTGGTAGTTTCGTGGATTGGGAGTAATATCGTGTCTAAGTAAGTTCCGATTTGATCAATCCGTTCTTCTTCCGTCAATGAGGAAGTATAAATGGGTGGTATTGCGAGTTGAATATAAAGAAAATCAACCCGCTCAATCCATTCGGGAATAGTCGGTCTTTCATCGGTCACTAGAATGCTCCAACCAACCTTTCCGCCGTAGCGTTGCCGAACCGTATCAATTATTGAATTCCAGCGCTCTTTTGCAAAGTCTGGAACACCGGAGGGCTCGCCGTTCAAAAGAACTCCGTCCGGATAGGCTGGAGCGACATCAGCGCCTCCAAAAATAATGGATGGCGTGTTGGTCTGTGATGCTAAATCCGCAAAATGGATTGCAAAGGTTTGATAGCGTCCAAACCAGTTTTCCCACCAAGTGATTTCCGAGTGGGGTTTTGACCACAACTCAATGCTGTTGTGAAGATGGGGATACAACCAAGGAGTTAAGTTAGCCTGCTGAGTGGTTTGAATAGCCTGAATGCTATCCATCCATAATGAATCTTTACCAATGATGGGTTCAAAATTTGGCGTTGAATGATTTACGTAAGTCCATGCAGGTGTTATGAGGATGGTGTTGGCTTTTAGTAAACTGATTTTATTCAAACCCCAAAATAAATATGGCTGCCAAACAGGAGAGTAATTAGGACTGATTTCAAAACCACGGATAAATTCATAGTTTCTTGTTTGGGGTACGGGAGCAGCAATTTCAGTGGTTTTTGAGGTAGTATTCCAGCCTGCCCAAGCTTTTATTTCATCCCGGCGGATTTGGGATTCACTGCTGATCACAAGCGGATAACCGGATGCCTGGACGCCAGTCGTTGCCAGGTCGTCGGCATAGCCGCATTGGTCATTCCGACAGTAGCGATATTCTAAAGAGTTAAACATATTCAATGGGCTGTAGAGGACGTACAGCCATTGATTATTACCTAATGGCCACATTGGAAGTGGATTAGTCCATATGTATGGGTTAAATTGGATCGAAACACTATCTTCGATGGGAGTATTGGTTGGCGCGTTGACCAAAAATGTGATCGCCCCCGCATTTCCGGATTGCCAGGTTTCAACTTGATCGGTAATTGTGGTATCGTTGGAGGGAACAATCAGCTGTCGAACAACAAATCCACCGTTCGAATCATGTTCGGCATTCCAAAAACCGTCTCCTAATGTGTATTTGTACCGTAAATCAAAGCCGACCGGTAATCGGAGTGTAATGGCGTACGCGTTTTCGGCAATATTGGTTAGTAAAGGTGCGCGTGAAGCGATAATGCTGAATCCGCCGTTCATCTCAGCAAAAGAATTGCCCAATTGATAAAGATTGCCAACCATCCTTACCGGTAAGCCTTGCAGGTTAGAGAAGGGAATTTGAACGATAAAAGTGACATTGACGAATTTGGCGGGGCTAAGAGGGGTAAGTGCAAGGGTGGTTGAGTCAGCCGCGACGATTGCTCCTTGCTGAAATGTCTGAAAACTGCCATCCATGCTGTAGATGACTAAATTATGAAAACCTTCGGCTACATTCTCCACGATGAATGTTCCGTCACTGGCAGTGAGGGTTTGAATACCACCAACGCACACAAGAGCATTTGGGAAGGGCGCTTGGGTGGTGGAATCGAATACCTGTCCTTTAATTGTACCGGTATTTCCATTGAAACGAAAATCTGTCCATCCAGCAATCGTGTCTTCAATAAAAGATGGATAATTTACGGTTGCCATTCGATAACGGACTTGATCACCATGAGAGTTATATTCAACAAAATACGGGAAATCCCCTCTTAGATAGCGGTACTTTACTACTGAACCAACCGGAAAAAGCAATTCCAATTGAAACGACCCATCCGAATTTTCTGTCATCGGATAGCGTTGGGGATTCATTGCAAGGCCGGTAACTTCATCCAGAATTTCAAGCGTGATTTGACCTTTGGGTGAGCCAGCTGGAGGTTTTGCCTGAAAAGTGACCTTGGTATAACTTAAGTCCGGCTGGTTATTCGTGATAGGAGCGGGCGCTGTTGATTGAGAACTTTTCCACGAGGAAAGATCAATTGAACAAGCGCTGAGGAAAATGAGACTAAGCAAAACAAGGAGCGCAATTTGATGACTTCCGGTTTTGTGTGCCATGTTCTTTGATAATCCTCAGCAATAGATTGAACAATGAAAAACAGAAACCGCTCGTGAGAATTAACTCCGGTGAGCGGTTTTCCCATCCTCTGAAGAGGCGACTTTTTTGAATTTTTGCCTAATTTCTTGCTGCCGATTGGCAAGGCTGCCTAAAACACCGTTTACAAAACGGGGAGTGCTGTCTGCTCCAAAAATTTTTGCCAGTTCGATGGCCTCGTTGATGGCAACTTTCACAGGTGTACACCCTTCAACAGCAAACTCCCAAAGTGCAATCCTTAAAATGTTCCGATCGATAACAGCAACCTGGTCTAATGGCCATTCTGGGGCGTGTTGGGCAATAAAATCATCTAGTTGATGGGTGATTGGTAAAACCCCATTGACGATATCGTAAGCAAATTTCACCAGATTCGAGTCCAGAGTTTCATCTTTCAGGCGCTCTTCCATGGCAACCTGAGGGGAGTGATTAGTCAGATCGCATTCATAAAGCACCTGCAAGGCTATGCTTCTTGCCTTGGTTCGGGGTTTCATAACACCTTCGTTGTTAATTTTCCAAATTCAATTAGATTTTGGCATTAGTTGGTGGTTACACCAGTTTCAATATCCTCAACATGGACATTGACCCGCCCAATTTCCATACCAACCAATTCTGATACGGCGCGAGCCACCTGTTGTTGAATTGACCTGCACACATCCCGAACCTTTACGTCGCGGTCAAGGACGACATAAAGGTCTATATAAACCTGATCATTTTCAACGGAGATCTTAATCCCTTCGCTTATTCCGCGGCTGAAAAAGCGTTCTACTTCTGAAGGGATGGTTGCCAAGCGGTTAACACCGGGTACACCAAGGGCAGTCAACCGCGCAACAGAAACCAGCACTTCAGGAGCAATAGTTGTTTTACCTGGCGGGCGAGAATATTCAGTCATTCATCCTCCAATTAATTACTAAGTTTATTACCGCACTTATGTATAATTATAACCCTTTCCTCAAATTATCTATTCAAAAATGCTCATGACTACTGGGTTGAATCAAGTGTGCTTTTTATAAATTGAATGGTTTTGGACTTCACCAAGTCCAATTCCCGGTCTAGTACGAGACAGTGACCACTTTTTTCTAACCAAATCAAGGATTTGTTTGAGGACGGCAATTTTTCGTATAACAATTGTGATCCATTCGGATTAATTGTTCGGTCTTTTTTCCCTTGAAAAATTAAGACCGGTTGATGCACATGATGAATTTGCCTGAGGACTTCTTTTTGTAATTGTTCTAATTGAGCTACAGCAGCCAGGGCTACCACATTGTAGCCTTGCCAAGGGAGGGTTTCATCTTGCTGTTCAGTCTCATCTTCTTCTGGGAGATAATTCTTTGGCATGATTTTTATGAATGGCGCAAGCCATTTTGCCCGCCAAATTCCGTTTATTTTTATGGCAGGGGCATAAAGAATAACACCTTTAATGTCGGGATGTTGAGCGGCGAGGAGCAGCGAGAGTAACCCGCCCATTGATTCGCCTGCAACAAAAAGATTTGTTATGTGGTTAAGTTTTTCTAAACCCTTTCGAGCCGTTTCGTACCAATCCTGCCACTTCACTGGAATCATGTCCTCTGGTCGAGTGCCATGTCCGGGAAGTAGCGGGCAAAAAACTGAATATTCTTGCTCGTGGAGATGTTGGGCAAGCGGGCGCGCCTCAACTGTAGTCGCTGTGAAACCGTGCAATAACAATACGCCGACAGGTTGCGTACCTTGTAGATAAAAAGAAGTGCCATCCAGATGAGGGTTTTCAAAAATTGGTCGCTTCATGATGTTTTTACTCAGTTTGAAAATTTGGTAAAAGAGCGGTTGCGTGTGGCAAGATCACAGCGTTGAATTTTTCGGGCAATGAATTTTGAGCAATTGCGATGGATTGTTCAAGGGATTTTGCTGGGACGAGGAAAAACTTACTCACCAGATCTGGGGGCATTTCGGAAACGAGGATGAGGTGATTCCTTTTTGCTTGTAAAGCAATCTGGTAAGCCTTGTGAGGCCCAATTTCAAATGACCTCTGTTGGAACTTTAGGATTAGATCATCCGGCGTGGTAGTTTGTTCAACGAACTCAAGCGCTTTTTGGCTGCCAATCCCTTCGGGGCAGGCAGCAGCAAGAATAATCACTCCGCCGGGGCGGGCAAAGAGAGCGCTGTGAGTTATGGCTTTCTGAGCCTGATATAGATTGATATCTTTGGGGTGACCACCGGCTGATGCAATCACCAAATCATAAGTGTGAGTTACCGGCACTTTCCATAAATTATCCGAAATAGTAATCCCTTTTTCTATAACAGCTCGCGGCGCTCCGAATAACGCAGCCAGAATCTCGCGATTAGCGTTGAGGATGACATTCAATGCCAGATGAATCCCCATCAGGCTGCCGATTTCTTCTACATCCTGACGCATGGGGTTATGTTGAAATTCGCCTAAAAAGGCAAGCGGATCATTCAACATGGCATGGTTATGATTGATCGTTTCTCGGCCAGCCAATCCAATTGCTGCGCTTTTTACTCCGCCCGAATATCCCATAAAGTGATGAGGTTCAATATTCCCAGTAACAATGCGTAGGTCTGCCTGATAAAAACGTTTGTTGACCCATACCGGTGTTCTTAATGATGTAGTACCTAAAAAAATTAGACTCTCGTGATCATCGCAATTGTGGGGATTTATGCGGATTCGGTTTCGGTTTAGGATTGAGGGGGGGATAATGGTTTTTATTTCATCGTCATTTGCCGGAGAGTGCGTGCCGCTAGCGATGAATAATTCGATTTGCTCATCCGGGATGCCATATTGGTTTAACCAATCGATCAAGGGTGGCAGCATGTAGGAATACGGCACTGGGCGGGTTTTATCATTGATGCTGATAGCAACCCTTGTTTGGGTTGTTATCCGTTTGAGATTTGGATTTCCCAACGGATTCTCCAGAGCCTCCAAAATAACCCCCAAAGGATCAGGCGCGGGTGGAAAATCCTTCTGTTCGTAACAATCAAACGGGAAGGTTAAATTAGTTTCGAGATAGGAATTTCCATAAGGGATTTGAATGGTCGCCATTTTTATTCGAGGGGAAGAGGTTCATCAAATCGTTGAATCTCGAGGCGGTAACCATTTGGATCCAGCACAAAGGCGTGGTAAATGGCATATTTTGGGTTGTAGGCAGGTGGTTTTTCGACCGTTGCGCCATTTTTGATGAGTTTGTCAAACCACTGATCAACCTCGTCCGTGATAAGAGTTATGATGACAGAGGATTTGGCGGAGGGAACTTCAGGGCGAACGCAAAAGCCAATAAAGGCCGTTGAAGAAACTTGGAATATTAAACAATCGCCTTGATCGCGCACCAGCGGAAGCGCTAAGACGTTTTGGTAAAACAGCAAGGTGCTTTGAAGGTTAACGACCGGCAAGAAAGTAATCAATTGTTGGAAAGGTATCATAGGACTATCCGGCTATGCTAATACCAATCAATCTGCCGATACCGAAGGTGATTGCTGCTGCCAGCATGCCAAAAATCACCATTCTGGCGCCTGAGAACCAAATTGAACGGCCAGTGAAGAGTGTAATGGCTGCACCTAAGAGGAAAAGACCAACCACGCTGGATAAAATGCTAAAAATGAGAGCCGTTGTACCGCCCAGAAAGGTGTAGGGGAGAACGGGGATTACCGCTCCAATTGCAAATAACACGAAAGAAGTGAAGGCGGCTTCCCAGGCTGATCCACCCAATTCTTCGGGATCAATTCCTAATTCTTCACGCGCGAGAGTATCTAAAGCGCTGTCTTTGTTTTGCATAATTTTCAAAGCCATTTGGGTTGCCTGTTCAGCAGGGATGCCACGGGCTTCGTATATTAAAGCCAATTCCTCGGCTTCTTCCTCCGGGGCTTGTTCGATCTCGCCCTCCTCAATTTTGATCTGGTTTGAGTAGAGTTCGCGTGATGACTGGACAGAAAGCCACTCACCCAGTGCCATTGAAAAGGCTCCGGCTAACAAACCGGCAATGCCGGCTACCAGAATGGAACGATTGTCCATGGTTGCACCAGCCACCCCCATGACAAGACTTAAATTGCTCACAAGACCATCATTTGCGCCTAATACCGCTGCCCGCAAGGCATTTCCGCCAGTAGAACGATGTCGGCCTTCTAATTGGGCAAGAGCGCTGCCTTCCATGCCACCACGGACTGTTCTTTTGATTTGAGCAAGAACAAGCGCATGAGTCTGTTCGTCCTTTGCCATTTGCTTGTCAGACTCAAATTTAAGATAAGCCGAACCGCCGTCCTTTTCCATCGCCTGAAGGCTTGGGAGAATCATTTCGGGGCCAAATCGCTTGGCGAGCCAGATTAACAGTCGAACACGGAAGGAGGGTTTGAATGGAGGCGGTTGAACTCCTTCAGCCTGCAATTTCTCTTCCCAATTTTTTGCGTGTTTGCGTTCTACGGCTGCCATCTTCTCGTATACCTTGCGGATGCGTTCATCCTTTTCAATGCTTGCAAGGGCATCGTAGATCGCAGCACTGCTCAGTTCGTCCTGCCTAAATTCGAGATATGTCTTGATGCTTGTCATAAACTCCTCACCTTTGTTCTCCTAATTTTACTCTTTATTGAGTAAATTATGATCAACAAGACGAACTCAAGAAAAAGTCGAACTACCAAATTACAGTTGAGCCACTTATCTGTGGGAGGGTTGACGATTTATCGTATCTCAAGGAATTTACTGTCACTTGCATTGAGTTATAATTGGCTTAATGAATTTGTTTGAAAATCTCATCTCCAATAATGGGCTGGATAAATGGCTGATTGCGGGGAGCGCAATCCTGGCTGCTTTTGTGTTTTTTGAATTGCTAAAAAGAATTCTTAGTTCAATTTTCAAAGGCAAACCAGAATCTTTGCGTTTTAGGACTTTCAAAATTGGGTATCGAATTATCCAGAGAACGAGATTTTGGTTTTACTTATGGGTGAGCATTTATCTGGGTAGTTTGTTTTTGCAATTAGGTGAGCCGTTAACATTAGCGCGGTCTATTATTACCGTAACGATTGTTTTGCTACAAATTGGTTTTTGGGTTTTAGGCTTAATTGACTACTGGATTGAAGAAAAATCCGTAAAAGAGGGTGTGGCTGGTGAGCAAAAAACCACCCTTAGTGTGGTGGGGGTTATCTTAAAAATTGCTGTTTGGATTTTTGTTTTTTTAAGTATTCTGGATAACCTTCCAGGTGTAGAAATTACAACACTGATCGCTGGATTGGGTATTGGAGGAATTGCGATCGGTTTAGCGGTTCAAAATATTCTGAGTGACTTGTTCAGTTCGGTTTCTCTTGCATTGGATAAGCCATTTGTTATTGGTGATACGATAAAAACCGGTGATTTTGTGGGTACGGTAGAAAGTATAGGTCTCAAAAGCACCCGACTGAGAAGCCTCAGCGGAGAACAATTAGTTTTTTCGAATTCAGATTTGCTCTCAAGTCGAATCCAAAATTTTAAGCGAATGGAACGCAGAAGGGTGTTATTTACCCTAAGTGTTACCTACGAAACTTCAATGGAAAATCTGGAAAAAATTCCGCGAGTATTGGAAGAAATTATCTCGGTCAAGCCAAATGTAACTTTTGACAGAGCGCATTTTAAAGAATATGGAGTTTTTTCATTAAACTTTGAGATCGTTTATTTTGTTGAAACCAGTGATTTTCGCTATTTCATGGATGTCCAACAGGAAATCAATTATGAAATATTTCGAAAATTCGATGAGCTGGGCATCCAGTTTGCTTATCCAACCCAGGTGGTTTATACCCGCCAAAATTGATCGGGTATAACTCAGCCTTCCTGAATCTGCTCAATCACCGCCCGGTAAAATTCTTCTTGATGAGGCGCAGGGCTGATCCCCAGCACCTCCCGAACTTTTCTCCGCGTCCATTCAACCATGCGCGTACCGGTTGAGATTTCGAGGGATTGGCATTTTTCCAGGTTGAATATTTTGGTTGTGTCAGAGACAAACAGAATCCGCCGGTCTGGCCGGTAAATCAGAGCAGAGAAGTATGATTCGCCATCCTGAATTGGTTCTGGTAATAAAATCATGGTAATCAAGGTGCGACTGGCGGGTTCACGAAAATAGTAGTTTAGTCCAAACGAATCTCTTTTCAACCCGGCAGGACATTTTTCGCCCGCAAGTTTCCAGTAAAAATTTAAGAATTTATTCCCATCCCGATATAGAAACTGCAAAAATTGACCGGGAGAATTGTGGAACAAGGAAGGGATTACTTCATCAGCAAAGATTTGGGATTGAGTTTTTTCTGCGCTCATCTTTTCGTCACCATCCAAATTCGAAAACGGTAATTATTTTTATTGAAATGCCAGTCAATTTATCTTCTTTTGTCGAAAATAGACAATAATCAATCTGTCCATATAAAGTATCAAATATATTCGGGTATAATCAGATTTGTTTTATCTTTTATAACATTTTTCACGACTTCAAGGAATATGCAATGGGAATTGACTTGGTACAAAATGGCGTAGTAGTAGGACTTGAATATACCTTATGGGTAGATGGTGAAATCGTTGACGAAGCCAAAGGAACCCCTTTAGAGTATCTGCATGGTTTCAATAACATCATCAAAGGTCTGGAAAATCAGCTGGATGGTTTACATCTCGGCGATGAAAAAGAGCTTGTGGTTCAACCCGAGGAGGCTTACGGACCTTACTATCCAGAGGGAGTATTTGAATTGCCAAAGGCGCAATTTCCACCCTCGTTTCCTTTCGAGATTGGTTACCCATTCCGGGTTCGAACCGATCACGGACAGGTTCTGAATGCGCGAATCATCGGCCTGAAAGATGATGTGGTTGAGATTGATACCAATCATCCGCTAGCCGGAAAAGAACTGCGCTTTTTTGTGCGTATTGCCGGACTGAGGGAAGCAACGGACGAAGAATTGATGACTGGCAGAGTTGGTGGAGGATGTGCTACCTGTGGTTCGACCACGGGATGTGAAAGTTGTGGTTGATGATTTACGCGTAAAAAGTAAGCCGATCACGCCCATTGATTTTTGAATCATAAAGAGCCCGGTCTGCGCGCTGAAGCAGTTCATCCAGCGATAGATCGGGTTCATTAACGTTGCTGGCCAGACCAATGCTGAGGGTGATCGGGATGGATACCCCACCGGCCGTAATGGGTTGTTGGGTAATGGTTTGTCTTAGTCGTTCCGTCAATCTTCTTGCACCCTCCTGGGTGGTTTCGGGTAGAAGAATGACAAATTCATCGCCCCCATAACGCCCGAGGACATCTACCTTGCGTAACACGGCTTGCATGCAACGGGAAATGTGAACCAGCACTTTGTCACCGGTCTTGTGGCCAAAAGTATCGTTCATTTCCTTGAAGTGGTCCACATCAATCATGACTACAGAAACCGGGCGTCGGTAGCGTTTGGCTTGTTCAATGATTCGTGAGGAAATCTCCAGAAAATAACGCCGATTGGCAATGCCGGTCAACGAATCCTGAGTGGCCAGCCTTTCTAGTGCAGCCTGGGCTTTTTTGCGTTCCTCGATTTCTTTTTGAAGGGCTACATTCTTGAGCTGATAGATTTCAGCATCTTTGCGGGCGTTTTCAACTTCGTGCATCACTTCCAGGGTTCTCAGGCGGCGGTCTTTATCTTCGTTATATACCACTTGATAGACCGACATATACTCTTCATATGCCTCAAGCGCTTGAGCAAAATTTCCGGCTTTTTTATGGGCTTGAGCCAAGGCGTGATGACATTCCATTTGTTCGTTTGTGGCGTTGATTTCATTGGCGATCACCAGGGCCGATTGCAATGCTTCCACTGCCGCGGATTGATTTCCCGCGGAAAAATGAATTAACCCGATTTTTCGGCAGGCACGAGCCAGTTCAAGACGTTTGTCAAATTTTTTGGCTACATCTGCGGAGAGTTGAAAGAAATTCAATGCAAGACCAAATTCGCCCCGTTTGAAATAGACTTCCCCAAGGGTGTTAAGGGCTTCGACTTCTCCGCGATGAATTCCTAAATTCTGGTAGATTTCGACTCCCCGTAAACCAGCCTGTACTGCGCTTTGATGACGACCCGATTCGGCAAATGCCTGACTCAGATAAACCTGAACTGGAGCTTCCAGTCTTAAATCCGTCATGTATTGGGCTAAATCCAAAGCGGCTTCGAGATGTGGTAATGCTTTCTCGGCTTCTCCCAATAACAGGTATAGTTTTCCAAGTTTAATGCGGACGGCGGCTTCACCGCTTTGATTTTTGAGATTTTGAAAGGCTGACAGGGCTCGCATGAGATACTGTAAAGCTTCCGGGTAAGACCCCATGATAATCATGCCGCTTCCAAGACCCAGCAACGCCTCAGCGGTTTCATTGCAATCCACCGCCGGGTTGAAGCATTCCAGAGCGCTGATATAACACGGAATGGCCTGGTCGTAGGCATCCAATTCGAGTAGGGCTTTGCCCTGAGCGATTAAGGCTCGTCCCAGCACTTTGCGATGTTCCAGGCTGGAAGGGGCGTTTTCACCGGCCAAACGGGCAGCCTCCCTTGCCAGTTCGAGAGCACGCTTGGGGTTGCTTTGAGTTAACGGCCCGGTTCGCCTGAGGAGAGACTCGATCCGCTTGGCGGTTTCAGTGTTTGTGCTGGCAGAAAAGTTGCTGGGTGGTCGTTCGGTCATTGTCGTTTTCCCCCTGACATGGTGCAACTTTGATGCCGGGGAGGATGTTTCCATCCCCGGCCTGATTTCGAAATTTACGGCGTGCGGACTTCTGCTTGTAAAGTGAGTTCGCCAAGCTTTTCAAAGACCAGCGTAAAGGAGATTTTATCACCTGCTTTCAAGTCCTGCTTCGTGTTGATTAGCATGATGTGATAGCCGCCGGGTTTCAACTCCACTTTCCCCTTTGCCGGCAGGTCGATCCCATCTACCTGCTGCATGCGCATGATGTCATTTTCCATCCGTGTTTCGTGAATTTCGACTATTTCTGCGACCGGCGAACTGGCGGCGATGAGGCGATCGCTGTTTCCAGTATCATTATAGATGATCATATAAATCGCGCTGGTAGAACCGCCCATGGAGGATTCGCCGTGCATATGCCCCATTGAGGCATCCGTGGTTGGGCGAGCCCACGCATTTTCAACCCGAATGGTGCTATGTGAAGAGGAGGTACAGGCGGAGAGGATTATCGCTGCAATCAGGAGTGAAAATGTCTTCAGGTTCATGGATTTTGTTCCTTTGGACGATGTAATTTGATATTTTATGATATAATTATAACAAAATATATCTGATTGATGCAAATAAATTCATCTGGTTGTCCAATGAGTCGAGAGATTCGGCAGAAGAAGATTTTAGAATTGGCGCATCAAAAGCGGGGTATAACGATTGAAGAAATCCGCAGCGCTTTGAACGTCTCTGCTATGACTCTGCATCGGGACCTAAGAGACCTGGAGGGGAAAAACATGATCCGCCGCGTTCGCGGCGGCGTGATGATGGTAACAGAAGATGCCTCATCCATGCCAAGGGAAGCCTGCGCTCAATGCGGGGGAATATTACCGCATCACACACGCCTTACACTGATCAGCGCGCAGGGGAGCAAAATTCACGCATGCTGCTGCCACTGCGGATTTGGTATCAAGAGGAGGGAGAATTTTTCGACCGCACTGGGGGTTGATTTTATATACGGAACGGTGGTGGATTTAGAAAAAGGGTATTTCCTGGTAAAACCGGAAATCAAAATTTGCTGCGAACCGGCGATTTTGGTATTTGCTGAGAAGGAGAATGCCCAACGAATGCAAAGGGGGTTTGGGGGTGAGGTGATGAGTTTAAAAGATGTGACCGAATGGCTGGGCTGAGTAATCGGCCTATGGCTGCCTTTCAATGGGGGAAGAAATTGTCGTTGCGCTAATTAATTCGGCCAGAAAGGCATCCATGTTCAAGCCATAATTCCATGCGGCATCGGCAACCGTATCAAATTTTGACATCCAGCAACCCACACAAACCATGCGGTGACGAAGAAAAACCGGCACGGTTTGGGGATATTTACGGAGCAGCTCATGGATGCGGGTCTCTGGTCGAATGATTGGATTCACAGGCTTCACTCACTTATCTTACAGCGGATTCTCTTCCGATTCTTTGCGTTAGGACAAAAAATTCAAGGTTCTTCTTCGGCTATTTTGACCAGTCCGTGCGGGTGAAGGATGATCAATTGCTCGCGGCCGGCATGGATTAAACCCTGTGATTCCCACTGAGAGAGGGTTCGGCTCACGGTGTAGAGGGTTGTGCCGACCATCTCTGCTAAATCCTGACGAGAAAGCGGCAAATTGACTTCGATACCGCGTGGGGTTTTTACACCGATTTGATGGGCGAGCCGCAGGATCATGCGCGCCAGGCGGCGTTCAACCCGTTGAGTGGCAATTTCGGTAAACCGTTGTTGAAATTCCTGGACATGCTCGGCTAAAATTTTGACGGCATTGATTGCCAGTTGTGGATATTTGGCAACGAGTTGATTGATGACAGATTTCGACCAGAGCAGGGCTGCGCAAGGTTCGAGGGCTTGCGCGGAAACCGGGTAGCGCTCGTTGTCGGCCAGGGCTACCGCCCCAAACGGCGTAACCGGGACGATGATTCGAAGGAGAATTTGCTGTCCGTCGGCTGTAAATTGGGTCAGGCGGGCTTTTCCGGAGATCAAAACATAGAAGGCTTCGGCGGGGTCGTCTTGCAGAAAGAAAAATTCATCCGGATTGATCTTTTTTTGACGGGCGGATCGAAGAATGGTTTGTATCTCTGCGGGTGAGAGATGCTTGAATAGGGTGATTTCTTCGACTCGCGTGACCGGCTGAAATGGCATAGGATGATTTTAACATAAGCATGAGATGATTGGACGAGACAAAAATCTTGAAAAATCAAATGTCATGCGGGATCAATGACAAACGTCTTAACCGCAAAGTTATCCCAATTTTAATGTGGTTTTCAGTTGACTGAGGCAGCCATTTTTGCTAGAATTTATTTTGAATTTACGCAAAATTTACGCTGAATTTATGAACTTTTTATGCTTTTTTTATGGAGGTGCAACAGGGGGAAAAGAGAAGTTCGATCTTTATCAGAAAATAGAAATCCATTGAGTTGATTCATTCACCAAAAAAGAGGAGGATAGAACATGAAAGCGGGTCGTTTTTTGATTCGAATTGGTTTGATATTGGCCTTGCTGGTCGGCATGTTTGCGATTCTGCCAACAGCGAAGACCGTATCGGCGGCAACTATAACAGTTTGTGCCAGCGGTTGTGATTACCCAACTATCCAGGCAGCGATCGATGCAGCGTCAGATGGGGATGAAATATTGGTCGGTCCGGGGACCTACACTGAAAACATAACAATCAATAAAAATATCAAGTTGCGTTCGGTAGAGGGAAGGGAATTAACTAAGATTGAAGGAAATTCCAACCAGGGTGCTCTTGGTACGATATGGATCCGAAACAACACCACCGGAGTACAAATAGGAGATTCTTATCAGGGTTTTACAATTATTGGAATTGACAATGGAAATCCAGGTATTGAAAATGCAGCCATTTATTTTCAGGGAAACCATAGCGGTGCTATCATCAAAGGGAATGAAATAAGAGCAAATGGCGATGCTGGTTTAATGACGGAGTATAATGCAACCATTTCGGGATTTGTGATCGATTCAAACATTTTTTCTGGAAAGACGTTTATTGGTGATTATCCTGCGGGTTATGGCTTTGACCAACAATTTTCACTGCCAAATGTACCCAGGCAGTTGGTAGTTGTGGGAGGAGGTGCAACAGGAACAAACACTACAAATATTACCTTTACAAATAACATAATTTCAGGAATCGCTGGGGGCATAAATTCCAGCGGCCTACCTCAAGGCAACACTCTCGTAACTATAGATGCACAGGGCAGTCTCATTGAAGGAAATACCTTTGAAGGGGTTACCAGTCGGTTTGCTACCAGTTTAAGGGCTCGCCGCCCATCAACTACTATTCAGAATAACGTTTTCAAGAGTACTGGCCTTATCACGCCAACAACTGGTCATATTTTCATTCAAAACAATCCTATAAATAGCACTTTAATATCAAATAACACCTTTGATAAAGGTGTTTATATTGAAAGCGAAACGGGGGGAACCGTCGGGATCAGTATTAATGTTGCAGTAAGTGCAGCCTCGCCTGGTAGTGTAATCCGAGTCTTGCCCGGGATTTATGAAGAGCAAATCTTAATCGAGAAAGATCTGACTTTACTCGGTGCTGGGGATACCGCGGTTGTCCAATCTCCCAATACTTTGAATTCCCAATGGACGAGCTCCTCGAATACTCCCAATAAGCCAATTGTAACTGTAAAAAACGCCAACGCGACGCTGAAAGACCTGAAAGTTGATGGTCGGGGTCGGGGAAATTCAAACTATCGATTCATCGGCGTAGCATTCTATAATGCTGGTGGAGTGGTCGAAAATCTTACCATCACAGGTGTACGCGAAACTCCATTTTCGGGTAATCAGCATGGGATAGCCTTATTCGCTTACAACCAGCCAGAAAATCAGATTAGAGTACTGGAGGTAAGACATTGCAATCTCAATGACTTCCAAAAGAATGGAACGGTATTTTCTGGCAATCTCACGGTGAATTTCCACGATAATGAAGTCGAAGGAGAAGGAGCAACGCCAACTATTGCCCAAAACGGTATCCAATATAGCCTTGGCGCAAGCGGCGAAATCAAGAACAATATAGTGAGAGAAATTGCTTACACTGGTTCAGGTTGGACCGCAAGCGGTATCTTGTTATATGATATCGGAAATGTTACGGTTGACGGAAATAATGTGGACAACAGTCAAACCAGCATATACCTCTATGGCGGTTCTGCAACAATTATCAACAATGAAATTAATTCGTCAAAATATAATATCGGAAATGGTTCATACCTTACCGGTATTGCTGCAGCTGATCCACCTTTCCTACCGCCGTCTCCTTTCAGTGATCCCGTTTTGATGAATCCAATTAATAACATGGCATTCACCAATGATATTTCGATCACGGACCTCGGAGACGTTGTCATCATTCAAAATAATATCTTGAATGGTGGCGGTGATGATCCATCCTCGGTAGGGATTGGGGCGTGGGCTGGATTTACTAATCAGGATGTATCCTTCACAATCACCAATAATGAGGTTTTTGGTTGGGGCTATGGGCTGGATATTTCTAAATGCGTTTCAGGATGCATGGATGGGGATTTTACCTCAGTGACCTTGGAGGACAACAAGGTTTACCAAAATAAGGTGGCTATGTATACAAATGTCGATGTTGATGCCAGCCTGAATTGGTGGGGTACTCTATCCTGGTTTGGTTATGGATCGGTAACCGGAATTAAAGATTTATTCGAAGTGGATGATGATGGTAGTGTCAATTGGAAACCTTGGCGTGATGAGAGCCTGACACTTGAATACGACATTCCAACCGTCACCTACGCCAGCGTGGACAATGCCGGCAAGGCTGAAGGGGATGTTGGCGCAAACGGGGGCATCTTTGGATATGATGCGTTTGTAAAAATTGAAGATGCGCTCAATCATGTCGCTGCCGGTGGCACAGTTTATGTTGGCGCAGGCAATTACAACGGCGACATCATGGTTACAAAGTCAGTAACGCTGGTAGGACAAAACCGGCCGGTCCTTGATGGCCGCTTCTGGGTGGATGCCGACAACGTGACCATTGAGGGCTTCAAAATCCAAAATGGCCGAGCATCTACCGGTGTAGATCAGTCAGGTATCTACATCAGTGGCAGACAAAATGTGACCCTTCGAGATAATCATTTGATTGGCACATGGACGGGCGGCGCAACCAATTATGTCGGTGGGCGCGGTATCTTGACTTCTGGAAATGTGGCTAATTTGGTTGTAGATGGTAATGTCATTGAAAAGTGGGTAAGTGGGCTTTATCTCAACCCCACAACCGGGGCGATCACCGTGAAGAACAACATCATCCGGGATAACTGGGCCGGCGCCGGCACAGACGGCCAAGGGAATGTTACTTTCCAAAACAATTACTTTGAGGATAACATCGAAGGGATTGGCGCTTCGAGTGTAGGCGCTTCGTTTGTGGTGGAGGAAAATGCCTTCTTGGGCAACACGACTGCGGTGGCATACTACAGCGGATCTCCAATCAAAGCCGAGCGCAACTGGTGGGGTCATTTGAGCGGTCCGTCCAATGCAGGCAATCCCGGCGGCAGCGGCCAAAAAGTAACCGGTTCTGTGGACTTCACGCCATGGCTGTGCGATGGGACGGATGCCGCGCCGGATGTGATCGGCTTCCAGCCGGCCGCAAACGCAGAAACCTGTACGGTTACTTCGGACGCAACTCGCCTGGTATTCGTTCAATACCCGACTGGCGGTTTCGAGGATGTGCCTTTTGCCATTCAACCGGTGGTGCGCGCAGAGGATGATGCGGGTAATCTGGCCGTCAATTTCAATGGTTTCGTGAACCTGTCTCTGGCTAACAACCCGGCTGGCGGCGTCTTGAAGGGAGAATTGCTGGTCAACGCCGTCAACGGCGTGGCTGCCTTCAATGATGTTAGTATCACCAAGGCAGGAGACAATTACCGACTAACGGCGAGTACCACCAATCTTGACCCAGCCGTTGGCGGTTTCTTCTCCGTGCTTCCGCAAAGCGCGGACCTGGCCGTTTCCATCTCTGCCACGCCCAATCCGGTTGAAACCGGCGCAGCGCTGACCTACACCGTTGGTGTCGAAAACCTTGGGTCAAAAGCAGCCAGTAACATCACCCTTTCGGTCTCTCTGCCGGCTGGCTCATCGTTCGTCAATGCTGGCGGGACGGGGGGCTGGCTCTGCTCCCACAGCGCCGGTGTAGTAACCTGCATGTGCTTCTCGTTGGCGGCGTCCAGCCCTGTGACGAATGTGTCCATCACGGTCAACGCGCCGGCTCAGGCAGGCTCGATAACGGCAACTGCCACAGTTCAGTCCGAAACTCTCGATCTGGTGGCGGCCAATGATTCAGCCAGTACCACAACTCCGGTCGTGACCATACCTGAAACCGGTGGAGTAACCATCTACCTGCCGTTGGTGAAGAAGTAAACCGCACGGCAGGAAAAGAAATTCCCCCTCCGCCAATCCCCGCGGCGGAGGGGGTTATTTTTGTGTGAATTCGCTGCTTTATGGTCTGGGTTGCTGCTGGGTGATGCAGTGAATGTTTCCGCCACCCAACAAAATTTCGCGGGCGGGAACGGGGACAATTTCCCGTTCCGGCATCAGTTCAGCCAGTTTTTGCAGGGCGGGCTGGTCATGGGGATCGTCAAATATCGGCACAATCGCAGCGTTGTTGGCCATGTAGAAGTTGATGTACGAGCCAGCCAGCCGATCTCCCTCTTCGCGGGGCAGGGTGCCTTCTACCGCATCCACCCCTTCGCTTTCTTCGCGGGTGATGTAAATCGGTCCGGGCTGATGGATTTTATGGACTTCCAAACGACGGCCATGGGCGTCGGTCATGTGCATCAACCGCTCGTAAGCATCCGCAGAGATGTCGTATTGCGGATCGGTTTTGTCGTCTGTCCAGGTCAGGGCAATCACGCCGGGGCGAATGAAGCAGGCCAGATTATCCACATGTCCGCTGGTTTCATCGTTATAGACTCCTTTGCCCAGCCAAAGGATTTTCTCCACATTCAGGTACTCCATCAATAGATTTTCGATCTCGGTTTTGGACAGATGTGGGTTGCGGTTTGGGTTCAGCAGACACTCCTCAGTGGTCAGCAGGGTGCCCTGGCCGTCAACATGGATCGAGCCGCCTTCCAGCACCAGTGGGGCTTTGTAGCGGTCCACCCATTCGATTTCAGCGACCTTGCGAGCGACCAAATCATCCAGGTCCCAAGGAAAATACAGGCCGCCTTCCAGACCGCCCCAGGCGTTAAAGTCCCAATCCACTGCCCGAATGATTTGGCCGTTGGTCACAAAGGTTGGGCCGCAATCACGCATCCAAGAGTCGTTGCAGGAAAGCTCAACTACGCGAATGTGACCGGGCAGCATGTGACGGGCATTTTGGAACTGGCTGGCTGATACGCCCATGGTGACCCGCTCAAAGCGGGCTATGGCGGTTGCCACAGCCGAGAACGCTTTTTGGGCAGGCTTACCGCCCAAACGCCAGTTATCCGGTCTTTCCGGCCAGAGCATCCAGCAGCCAGTATGAGGCTCAAACTCAGCCGGCATTCGAAATCCGTCTTTGCGAGGCGTGCTATTGATCAGGTGCGACATGGCAATTTCCTCCGCAGGTAGAAGATTATTTCTTGATCAGAAATTCTCCAATGATGAGGGTGACGATCACCCCAACCAATACCGGAATGGCGTATGCCCAATCAACCGGTTCACCCGGCACCCAAATGAAGAAAACGATAGCCTGCAAAATGAACAGGACGCAGACGATGGTCATTAAGATGGCCGTGAGGTGATTGCCCGGTACGCGATAGGGACGGGGGCGGTCCGCGTCGGTGCGGCGCAGCTTCAGGAATGCCGGGAAGAGCGCCAGATATGGCATGAGAAAGACGATTGAGGAGAAGGCAAACAAGGACCAGAAAAGGTCCTCAGCGGTAGTGGCCATCAAACCATAAATGATCAATACGGCGCTGGAAACAATACCGGTCAGAACATAAGCGCCAACCGGTGTTTTATTGACAGGGTGCAGTTTTCCAAAGAAGGCTGGCAGTTCCCCTTCATTGGATGCCTCGGCGGCAGTGCGATTGGCGCCCATTGTCCAGGTAACCATATTGGTCAGAAATGTGTATAATGCGCCAATGCCCAAAATGGTGACTATTACATTGCCAATACCGCTCTCCCCGAACAGAATGCGCAGCGTGTCAATAATTCCCGAAACCAACCCCAATTGTTCGGCGGGTAGGGCCATCAGCATGCCGATGGTACCCATCAAGTAGAAGAAGGCAATCAACACACCGGCGATGATGATCGCACGGGGGATATCCCGTTGTGGATTTTGCATTTCTTCGCCTGCGCCGGACATCAACTCAAAACCCATGAAGTTGTACACAATCACAGGCAAGAAGTATAAGCCGGCATCCCAACGTGGCAGAATATTACGGAAGGACAAGTCATTGGCCACACCATGTTGGGCTGCGTAAATGAATGCTCCAACACCAATGACCACCATGATCAAGGCTTTAATCAATGCCCCAATATTGGGCACCCATTTGCCAATATCCAAGGCGATGATTCCGATGACCACTGTTACCCAAGTCATCAGCACCCCGATGGCAATTTGTCCCCAAAGGCTGAGGTCGGGAATGAATAATTGGGCGAACATGCCGGCAAATAGCACATAAACGGATGGCATCCAAAGAGCGACATTGATCCAGTACAACCAGGTAGTCCGCGCAGCCCAACGTTCGCCAAAGGCATTGCGTACCCAGACATACAAACCGCCCTGTTCAGGGTAGGTTGTGCCTAATTCGGCAGTGATTAGACCGTAGGGGATGAAAAAGAGCACCAGTGTAATAATCCACCAAGAAATGGACGATGGGCCGATTGCCGCTGAGGGAGCGAGGGTGTCAATCACAAGGATGGCGGCAACGGTGAAGAGGGTCATGTCTATGGCGCGAAAGGCTTTTTTGAACCCATTTTTATTCTTGGTTGTGGTGATTGCAGTATCCATGAGAAATCTCCTAGAATTTGGGGGAAGGGAAAAAATGAGGTTTGGCAGGGATATTGAGACTATCCCTGCCATGTCTGATTGATTTTAGCGGTTGAGAAAGTTCTCGATTTGTCCGCGATGAAAAGCGGCCAATTCGGCTGAGGGACGTTTCATTCGCGGGTAAAGCAGCCAAACCAGAATTCCTTTTTCGGTGTGCAGACGATTTTCGGCCTGATCAAAAATGATTGATTGAGGCGAATCCATGACCTCGTCAGTGACTTCCACGCCACGCGAAGCAGGCAGACAGTGCATGAACTTACAATGAGCAGGAGCCTTCGCCATCAATTCCTGATTGACCTGATACTTGGGCATGAAGGCTGCACGACGTTCGGGGATTTGATCTTCCTGCCCGACCCACCACCATAGGTCTGTGTAAATAAAATCGGCATTACGGACAGCCTCAACGGGGTCTTCGGTGATCCGTAAAGTGCCGCCGGAAACCTTGTTGTTTTCTTCGGTCCATTCAATCCATTCCGCAGGCGCTTGATATTTTCTGGGGGCGGCATGGGTAAAGTTCATCCCCAGCCGGGTACAAATGAGCATCAATGAGGAAAGAACGTTGGTGGCATCGCCAATAAAGGTGATATTGAGGTCTTCCAGTTTTTTACCCGCCGGAGCGTGTTCAATCATCGTCAACACATCGCAGACGACCTGAGTGGGATGGTTATAATCCGTCAAACCGTTGATCACCGGCACGGTGGCGTATTTTGCCAATCCGGTAATCGTTTCATGTTTAAGGGTGCGAGCCATGATGGCGTCGCACATGCGGGAGAGCACTTGCGCCGTATCGCCGAGTGATTCGCGAACACCCAGGTGAATTTCTCCCGGTTTGAGGTAGAGGGCATGACCACCCAATTCGGTCATGGCTACTTCAAAAGACACCCGAGTTCGGGTAGAGGGTTCTTCGAAAATCATGGCAAGGGTAGCGTCTTGAAGCAATTTGGGGGTGCAGCCTTGTTTGTCGGCGGCTTTGATCAAACGGGTGAGTTCGATCAACTCCATTAGTTCTTCTTTTGTAAAATCTTGCGTGTCAATAAAGTGTTTCAAAGTCATGAGATTCCTCCTTAAGAAATAAATATGCGTATAGCCAAGAGAGTGAACCAACTTACCCCTCAAAATCCTCGGGTTTGGGCAGCCACTCGTCAATATTGCGAAGAATGCGGGGGACTAAAGCGTACCCTTTGACCCGAACACCGTGGATGGAAGGTAAGACTTTGCCTAAAAATTGACGCATTTCAGCATTATCTTTAAAGCGAGCTTCTATCGAAATATCCTGTGTTCCCAAGCCATAGGCCAGGTAAGAGACTTCGCGCATGCTGAGCAACTGATCAATGGCGGATTGTTCCTGATCAGGATCAACTTCCAGAAAAATATCCACCGTATTGACATAACCGAAGGCATGCGGATCGAGGATGGAAGTTAATCGGACGGCTCCCGACTCAACCAGCCGTTCAATCCGATTACGGATGGTGCGTTCGTTGGCGTGTAATGCCCGGGCGATTTCCGAAGCAGATTTGCGCGCATCTTTGCGCAACTCCAAAATGATTTTGTAGTCTAGGGAATCAAAGTGTGCTGATTTTGTCATAAAAAATTCCGAAACGGAAATAAAATATGCCGAATAGGTAAATTGATTATAGCAAAAATCTCTCATGGATTCAATAGGTTTTTCAGCGTAGATGCTTTTTGTCATTGAAAATAAGGAAAACTGTACTCGTACTCTCAGTTTGAAAGGAATTTATTCCCCAGGGAAGCAACAAAATCATTCAGATCTGTATCTTTTTACAAAAGGATGTTTAGCGGGGTTGCCGGAAGGAACTATGTTACAATTTTCGGCGGTAATTAAGTCATGAACGCTGAATTTAACCTGCCTAATTTTTATTCTACCGACCGCCGTGGGCCGGCGCTATGGATATTGTCCCATCTCAAGTATCAATGGTGGCTGGTAATTCTTGCTGTCGTTGGAGCTCTGGGGAATGCCGGGCTTGCCGGTGTTGTTCCGGTGATGATCGGGCAAGCTGTGAATTTGGTCAGCGGGTCGTCTTTTGATCGCAACCAATTATTGCAGATTGTTTTCATCATCATCATTTCGCAAACCATTCGAGGGTTGTTACAGTTTGCGCGCAACTTTGGTTTTGAAGTGATTGCCCAGCGGGTTGAACGGAATATCCGGCAGGAATTGTATGTTGCCCTTCTGGGAAAAAGCATGACCTTCCATAACCTTCAACCGGTCGGGGATACGATGGCAAGGGCAACCAATGATGTTCGTGAAGTGAACTTTCTGTTTTCGCCCGGGGTAAATTTAGTCGTTGGTTCATTAATCTTCATTTTTGTTCCCATTTTCCTTGCCCCTCGTTACCATCCCTCTTTAGTTCTGGTGCCGCTTTTGTTTGTGGCGATCTACTTTGTTTTATTGAGGTTTTATCTCAAAGAATTGGAACCGGTTACCGACGAAGTTCG
>FWPU01001719.1_pt1 | contig 64463 bp, 53 predicted proteins | sample 2228361 | NCBI WGS metagenome assembly FWPU01 (sample SAMEA103939777, study PRJEB20133) | metagenome
CGTGGTACAGCTCGAGGTAGATTTCCAGGAAGGCCTTCCAGTTGAACGGACACTCGTCGACGAGCATGCGGTCGAAGACGTAGCCGCCGAATTCGTAGTCGGCCGCGAGCGGAAAGTCCGCGAGGTCAGCGGCCGGATCGCGCGGACCCGCGAAGAGCAGCCCGTGCCAGTGCTTCAGCGGCGTGCGCGGGAGCGAACAATCGGGCGTGTGATCGAAGTCCGGCGCGCCGAGCAGCTTGCCGTCGAGGTCATAGGTCCAACGGTGCAGCGGGCAGACGAGATTCTGCGCGTGGCCGCGGCCTTCCAAGATCAACCCCTGCCGGTGCCTGCACGTATTCGACAGCAGCGCGACGCCCCGCTCCGAACGCACGAGCAGCTTGCCGTGCTCGGTCCACGGCAGCGTCATGTAGTCGCCGACCTCCGGGACCATCAGCTCGTGGCCGACGTAGCCCGGCCCCTTGTCGAACAGCAGCAGCATTTCGCGCTCGAACCAGCCGCGGTCGAAGTAGGCCGCGATCGGCAGCGGCGCCGTGCGTTCGATCAGCGTGGGGTCGAGGTTGGAGCGGCGGGAGATCGAGTCCGGGGCGTTCATGGCGGAGGGCTGCGCTCGAAAGGCTGCGAGTGCGCGCGATGATAGCGACGAGTGCGCGCGCCGGCGGCGGGTCGTGCTTCCGCTTTCGCCTTCCGCGTGCTTAGCGCGGCGCCTTCACCGCCCGCTCAGTGTGCCGCGGCCGGCGGCCGGCTGCGGATCTGATCGATGCGTTCCCGCAGCGTGGCGGCGTCGGTGTAGCCGGATGCGACGAGGTGCAGTTCCTCGCCGTGCACCAGCAGCAGCGTCGGAAATCCGTTGATGCCCCAGCGCTGCACGATCTCGAACTCCTGGCGCGTCGCCTCTTTCAACTCGTCGGAGGCGAAGGCTTCGGCGAAGGCCTCGCGCGGCACGCCGATCGCGGCGGCCACATCGGCCAGCACGTCGCCGCGCGTGACGTCGCGGCCGTCGCGATAAAGGGCATCCTGCGTGGCGCGGAAGAACGCGTACGCGAGCGGACGGGCGCCGGCGCGCATCGTCACGACCGCCCGGCACGCCGGCTCGGTGTCGTAGACGAAATCGGCGCGCGCCGTCGCATCCGCGCCAAAGGGCTGGCCGCTCAGTTCGTGCACGCGCTTCCAGTGGTCGCGGATCTCGGCTTTGCGTGCCTCGTCCATCGGTTCGCTTTCGTAGGCGCGCAGCCCGCCCATCACGAGCTCCAGTTCCGCATCGGGAAGCGATTCGAGCAGCCGTTCGAGCTGCGGCGTAAAGCCGTAGCACCACGAGCACATCGGATCGGCGACATAGACGAGCTGGATCATGGCGGCGGCCTTTGCAGGTAGGGGGTAGCGAAGCCCCCAGTGTAGGCCCGTCGGCGATGTACGCGTGGAGTCCGCCCTGACCCGGCGCAAGAGTCGCCGCAAGAACCGGCGGCGCGGCCATGCTAGCTTTGCATCCGTTTGCCGGAGCACCGCGTGTGAACGATGCGCCGGCGCGAGAACCGTCATGACCATCGGAAGCGTAAAGCGCGTTCGTGTGACGCTGCGCGCCGCGCTCGCGGCGGGGCTGGCGATCGCCCTGGCCGGCTGCCAAGCCCTGTTGCCGACCGCGACTTCGCGCACGCCGTTCGGCTGGGCGAGCTACGCGGACGCGACGCGCGCGTTGGAGAAGATCGTCCCGTACAAGACGCGTCGAGCGGAGCTGCAGGCGCTCGGGTTCGACTCGATGGAGAACCCGGCGGTGACGATCCTGAACTTCGCCGACATCGCACAGCGTTTTCCGGCGACCGCCGCACTGTCCTCCGACGAGCTGGACCAGGGGTTGCGCGACTGTCTGAAGGCCGGGCGGCGCTGCACCGGTTACTCGATCAACGTCAGGCAGGTCAGGCGCAAGCGCATCGGCAACTTCTGGCTCGACACGTTCAACTTCAGGCGTCAGAGCGAGACGACCGGTTGGAGCTTCAACGCGCTGATCGTGCTGGTCGACGATGTCGTCGTGTACGCGCTCGCGGGCGGTCAGCCCGCGATCCGCGAGTACGAAACCGTGCGCAACCCGCTTGGCCCGCTGCAGAGCCTCGGCGACGCGATCCGTCCGCCTTCGCTGTTCTGACTGCCGAGCGCGACTATGCGAGCCCGTCGCGGCGCGCGCGCTCGGCCGCTTGCTCGGGCGTCAGTCCGCGTTCGTACATATCCGACCAGCGCACGTCGTCGAGCATGTCGTGCGCGCGCATCACGTGCCAGCCGAGCGCCGCGCACACCTGCGCCAGCCACTCGAAGAAGGTCATCGGCGCGTCCTCCGCGGTCTTCAACCGGGTTCGCGGATCGAGCGCTGCCGGCCTGCCTCGAGCAACAAGCGCGACGGCGCGCGATCGGCCGGTATCGTGCCACCGGCCGGTGCCCCCGGACCTGATCCGGGGCAGCGGCCCGCTTGGGGCGAGATCTTCGCGGCTTTTCAGTCGTCGTACCAGCCGCGGTCCTTGTAGTACTTGGCCCTGTAGTGCTTGACTTTGCCGTGCTTGCGGTAGTGGCCCGGCGGATAGAAGGCGGGCGGACCGTAGTAAACGGGCGCGGGCACGATCACGCGCGGCGGCGGCGCATAAATCACCGGCGGCGGCACATAGACCGGCGCAGGCGCGACGATCACCGGCGGCGGGTAGGCGGGGAAGGGCGTGCCGATGCGGATGCCGAACTCCGGCGTATCGACGCGGATCGCGACGTTGCCGTGGGCCTCGGCTGCACCGAAGGGCAACGCCGCGGCAAGCGCGAGCGCGGCCAGAGTGAGCGACTTGTTCATGGTCTGCCTCCGAGAAGTCATGCACGACTCCTAACGGCGGGCAGTGCGGCCGGTGGACCCGCGCGCGTGGTGCGTGCGTTTCGAGTTGTAACGCCGCGGGTGGCCCGGACGCGGCGCGAACTCAGCGCGATTTCGCGTCGACCGTGGTCTGCGTCGCGCCCACGGGGCAGGGCTGATCCGAGAACGTCACGCGCCCCTTCAGCTCGCAGCGGAAGATCTTGCCCGGAGCGAGCAGGACTTCCGCCTTGGGTTGCGGCGCCGGCGGCGCGGCTACACGCTCGACGGGCGGTTTGACTTCCACCTGGACGAGCGGTACGCCGTGATCGGTCGCCGCCTGCGGCTGCATCCAACGGTACGCGAGGAAGCCGATACAGCCGAGCAGGACGAGCGTCACGAATCCCATCAGGACGCGCAGCGAGAATTCGTAGAAGCGGTCTGCAGTCGAGAACATGCGGTCGCCAGGAAGGGCCCGGTTTCGGGAAAGTGCATTATCGCGCTTTTGGATGACCGCCGTTCGGTCGATCCGCGGGGGGCGGGATTCCGAGGGAGTCCTCGATACGCGATCCGCCGGAGCCCCCCGCCCGTCCTGCGGGTTCCGGCAAACGGCCGACCATCGAAGTGTTACCGATCGGCCCGCGCTCAAGATCGGCGTGCTCGTGCCGTCTTGTTTGTCATGATCCTGAGGACGTCTGCGCGTACGCGGGACGGGATTCAGGCATCCGGATGAACCGGCGGGCGCCGCTCGGCGTGCCGCGAGGACGAACCTATCGATGGGATGTCGCCGCGACGCCGGTTGAGCAAGCATCCCGCCGCCCGACCGAAAAGGCCCCGTGAGCACCACTTCGTTCACCGAGCGCTGCCGAATTGCGGCGGCGCTTTTCATCGCCCTGCTCGCCGGCTGCGGCGGCGGATCGAACAACGACAGTGCGGCACCGGCGCCGGCCGCGGTCGCGATGTCGGTCGCCTCGTTCACGCCGACGACCGTCGCACGCGGGCTCACGCTGACCGTCGTCGGAGCCAACCTCGATCGCGCGACCGCGGTCGAGTTCGCCGGCGGCGCGCAGGCGCCGATCGCCGCGCGCAGCGGCGGCACGTCGATCTCGGTCACGGTGCCCGCCGCGGCGAACTCGGGCGTGTTCGCGGTGATCGGCACCGGCGGCGAGCGGGTGCACGCCCCTGCCGGCGTCACGGTCGTTCCGCGCATCCAGGTCGACGCCGCCGCCGTCTACCGTGTCGCGTCCGGCGCGCCGGTCACGATCAATGGCGCCGGCCTGACGGAAGTCAGCGCCGTCACCGTCGGCACGAGCGCGGCGACGATCGGCGCGCGCAGCGACACGCAGCTTGCGTTCACGGTCCCCGCAGCCATTAACTGCGGGCCGATCACGTTGCTGTCGCAAAGCCAGCCGTCGGTGCCGGCCGGCTCGGTCGTCGTCGGCGCCGGCTGCACGGTGCGCAGCGCCGGCATCGAGTTTGCGCAGGTCTACTCGCAAAGCGCGGGTGCGGACTACCAGCGGCTCGTGCCCGGCAAGGAAACCTGGGTGCGCGCCTACGTCGTCTCCGAGACGGCGGGCACCGCCGCGCCGGACGTTCGGCTGACCGCTTATCGCGGGACGACGCCGCTCGGCACCATCGCGATGAGCGGGCCGGCGACGCTGCCGCAACTGGCCGCCGGCGCCGCGGTGCCGGACTCGCTGCGCTACGACGAAGCCTCGACGTACAACGCGAACCTGCCGCCGGCGTGGGTCGGCGCCGGATTGCGCGTGCGCGTCGAGGTCGATCCCGACCGCCGTTACGGGAACACGGTCGCCGTCGAAGCGGTACCGACCGTCGGCACCGCCACGCGCATCGATCTCGTGCTGGTGCCGCTCGTCTCGGGCGGCCATGTGCCGCACATGCCCTCCGCCGCCGACGTCGCCGACGAGATCGTGCGGCGGCTGCCGATCGCGCGCGAAAACGTCAGCGTGGCGATCCGTCAGCCGTACACGCTGACCTCGGTGACCGACGGCGTCGACACGAGCAGCGAGTGGTCGAGCGCGTTGAACGAACTGGAGACGCTCCGCCGCAACGAAGCGCGGACGAAGCATTACTACGGCTTCGTGCGGCCGATGGTGTCGGCGGGTACTGCGGGCATCGGTTATGTGAATCGCGTCGGCTCCGCGTCGCCCAACCTCTCCGCGATCGGCTGGGATGCGAGCCGCGCGTCGTGGCGCCGCACCTTCTCGCACGAGCTGGGCCACAATTTCAGCCGCGAGCACGCGCCCTGCGGCAGCGTGGCCAACCCGGACCCGAACTATCCGTATCCGAACGGCGCGCTGAACGGCACGCCGCTGTTCGATTCGCTGCTCGACGGCATCGTCTCGCCGGCCGGCATGTCCGACGTCATGGGCTACTGCAACGGCGCGTGGTTCTCCGACTACAACTTCCGCGAGGTGCAGCGCTTCATCGAAGCACAGCCGCAACCCGCGTTGTCCATTCAAAGCGCGGAACGGACGGCGGAGGTGGTGGTCGTGTCGGGCTCGATCGGATCGGACGGCGTGCGCTTCAATCCGGTGCAACGGCTGCGGGGCCTGGCACCCGTTGCCGAAGCGGGCGAGTACGTGCTGCGGCTCGTCACCGCCGCGGGCGCGACGATCGAAGTGCCTTTCGACGCCGTGCGCGTCGACCATGCGATGCCCCCCGAGTTGCACTTCTTCGTCAAGCTGCCCGATCCCGGCACCTTGGCCGACATCGCCGTGCTGCGCGGCGCGAACGCGCTTCCGCAAGCAGGCGCGACTGCCGTGCGCGCCCAGGGGCAGCGCGCGCCGGCGACGCCCGCCGCGGCCTCGGTCGACTGGAGCGAAGCCGCCGGCGGGCTCATGCTGAACTGGAACCCGGCGGCGTATCGCTACCTGAGCGTCGCGCACGTGGCCGAAGACGGCACCCGGCGCGTGCTTGCCGTGCTGCTCACCGGCGGCAGCGCCCGCATCGACGTGGCGGATCTCGCGCGCGGCGGCGAGTTCGAGTTCGCGCTGTCCGACGGGTTGAACACCCGCCTCATCGTCGTTCCGCGTTGACGCACGCGCATCGCGCGTGTACGTCATCGAAGCGCCGTTTCCTCGCATCGCCGTTGTCCGCGCGCAGGTCGTCGCCGAGACTGTGCCCGGCGGCCGAGCGGGCCGCAGCTCAATGGAGGCGACGATGGACGTATGGTAGACGCATGGCGCATTCAGCTGGTGCGAGCTGATGACCACCGACGCGGAGGCGGCGAAGCGCTTTTACACGAAGCTGTTCGGCTGGGGCACCAAGCGGTTCGACATGCCCGACGGGCCGTACACGACCGTGCAGGTCGGCGAAGAGTCGGTCGGCGGAATCATCAAGATCCCGGCCGATGCGCCGCCGATGCCGCCGCATTGGGGCTGCTACGTGACCCTCGACAAGGTCGAGGACACGGTCGCGGCTGCGCAGTCGCTCGGCGGCAAGGTGCTGGTGCCGGTGATGGAAGTGCCCGGCGTCGGCCGTATGGCCGTGCTGCAGGACCCGCAGGGTGCCATGCTCTCGGTGATCACCTACACGATGCCTTCGAACTGATGCTCGCTTGACGGTGTGCCGGCGCTCTAGCGCGCACCGCTCGCCGCGGCGGGCTCGCCGAAGTAGATCGTCCGATGCGGGAACGGAATCTCGATGCCGGCGGCGTCGAATGCTTCCTTCGCCCGCCGCAGGAACTCGCGCCGGACGTTCCATTGCTCGAGCGGATGCACCTTGATGCGACATCTGATCACGACCGCGGAATCGGCGAGGCTGTCCACACCGGCGACTTGCAGATCCTCCAGGATGCGCGGCGCGAATTCGGGGTCGGCGCGTAGGTCGGCCGCAACCTTGCGCAGCACGTCGAACGCGGCACCGATGTTCGAGCGGTACGAGATGCCGATGTCCATCACTGCGAACGCGAACTCGGTCGACATGTTGGTGACCGTCGTGATCAGGCCGTTGGCGACGTAGTGCACGGCGCCGTCGTAGCCGCGCAGCTTCACGCGGCGCAGCGTCACCTCCTCGACGAAGCCGCTTTTGCCGGCGATCTCGACGACGTCGCCGACGCGGATCTGGTTCTCGACGAGCAGGAAGAAGCCGGTGAAGTAGTCCTTGATCAGACTCTGCGCGCCGAAGCCGACAGCCAAACCCACGACGCCGGCGGCGCCCAGGATCGGTGCGATCGACACGCCCAGCTCGTTGAGCACCAGCATCGCGGTGATCAGCCCGATCACGATCGACGCGGTGTAGCGCAGCACGCGGCCGACGGTTTCGATCCACTTGGAACTCTCGACGTCGGCCGCGCGCGCGGCGGCGGCACGGCGCATGCGCCCGAGCAGCCGCGCGATCACCGCGTGCACGATCCACGCGCCGGCGAGGATCGCGACGACCTTCAGCCCGGACTTCAGCTCCGGCCACCACGGCCGCAGCCATTCGGGATTCGCCCAATCGATCATCGCCGTGCCCCTCCGCCGCCGTTGCGCGCCGCCGACGCGCGCTGAAGCTGCAGCAACCGGTCCAGCAGGATCACGATCTCGGATTGCCGGTGAATGAAGTAGTTCGCGCGGCTGGCGCGGTCCAGTTCGACGCGCACGGTGATCCAGTGCGCCGGCGCCTGCGCGAAGACCAGCTCGTCGGTTTCGTCGTCGCCGACGAACAGCACGCGTTGTGCGCGCTCGTGCTCCGCGAGCGCGGCGAGCGCCTCGAACTTCGTGCGCGCAGCCGGCGGCAGCAGGTTCAGCACGAGCTTGCCGCCGATCACGCGCGGCGCGGGCGCGAGCTCCTGAACGATGCGCGCAAGCGCGCGCGCCGCCTGCTCGCGGTCGCGCGCGAGCCGGTAATGCACCGACAGCGTCAGGCGCTTGTCCTCGACGACGATGCCCGACGCGGCCGCGTCGGCGAGCGCCGCTTCGAGCTGCTCGATCCAGCCGCGGCAGACCGCACGCATCGTTTCGGGATCGGGCGCGTCGGGCAGGCCCTCGTTGCCGTGGTTGCCGACGCAGTGCCGGACCTCGACCGGAATGCGCTCGCGCAGGTCGGCGAGGTTGCGGCCGGAGACGACCGCCACCGGCGCGCACTGGGCGAGCTGCGCGAGCCGCTGGCGCACGCCGATCGCCGCGCGCGCGTCGCGCGGCCGCGCGACGATCGGCGCCAGCGTGCCGTCGAAATCGAACGCGAACAGCGCGCGCGTTCCGGCCAGCCCGCGCAGCGACTCCTGTCCCTCGGCGCTCAGCAGAGGCTTCATGCCGTTTCGCTGTATTCGCCGATGCGCGCGGCGATCCTTTCGCGCCGGCGCAGCCGCGCCGCGTCGAGCAGCATGCGGCCGGCCCAGCGATAGACGTTGAATTCGCGCACGAGCTGGCGCAGGCTCGCCATGCGCTCGCGCTGTTCGCTGGGGGGCATCGCCAGCGCCCGGTGCAGCGCCTCGGCGACCTGCTCGATGTGGTACGGATTGACGATCAGCGCCTCGTGCAGCTCGCGCGAGGCGCCGGCAAACTGGCTCAGGATCAGCGTGCCGCGCTCGTCGTCGCGTGCGGCGACGAACTCCTTGGCGACCAGATTCATGCCGTCGTGCAGACTCGTGACCAGGCATACGTCGCACGCGCGGTAGTGCGCGCGCACCGATTCGGCGTCGTGGTGCTCGACCAGCAGCCGGATCGGCTGCCATGCGCCGTCGCCGAGGCGCGCGTTGATCTGCGCGGCGGTGGCGCGCACCTGCGCTTCGAAGCGCTGGTATTCGTCGAGCGAGGAGCGCGACGGCGCCGCGATCTGCACGAACGTGAACCGCCGCAGCCATTCGGGATGCAGGTCGAACAGCCGCTCGACCGCGCGCATCCGCTCGACGATGCCCTTGGTGTAGTCGAGCCGGTCGACGCCGAGGCCGACAAGCTGCTCGTCGTCGATGCCGAGCGCGCCCCGGATGCGCGCGCGCGTCGCGGCGACCGGCTCGTCGTTTTCCGCCTCCGGCCAGGCAATCGAGATCGGGTAGCTCTCGACCTGCGTCAGATGGCCGCCAAAAGAGACGGTCGAGCTTTCGTACTCGATGCGCGCCTCGAGGAAGCGGTCGATCGTCTGCAGGAAGTTGTTGCAGTGGTAGCGCGTGTGGAAGCCGAGGATCGTGCTTCCGAGCAGGCCGTCGAGGATCTCGGTTCGCCACGGGCAGATGCCGAACGACTCGGGATTCGGCCAGGGAATGTGCCAGAAGGTGATGATCGTCGCGCGCGGCAGCCGCTCGCGCACCATGCGCGGCAGCAGAGCGAAGTGGTAGTCCTGGATCAGTACGACCGGATCGTCGGTGTGCGCCTCTTCGACGACCGCGTCGGCGAAGCGCTCGTTGACCGAGCGGTACTGCTCCCAGTCCTCGCTGCGGAACACCGGCCGCACGTGCGCGATATGGCACAGCGGCCACAGCCCCTCGTTGGCGAAGCCATAGTAGTAGCCCTTTTCCTCGGCCTTGCCGAGCCAGATCCGGCGCAGCGTGTACGCGGGATCCGCGGGTGGCACGCGCACGCGGCCAGCCGCGTCGGCCGCTTCGCGATCGGCCGAGCCGCCGCCGTGCGCGATCCACGTGCCCGAGCAGGCGCGCATCACCGGCTCGACCGCGGTCACCAGCCCGCTCGCCGGCCGCTGCACCTGAACGCCCTGCGCCGAACGCACGTGGATGTAGGGCTCGCGATTGGACACGAGGATCACCTCGTCGCCGGAAAACTGGTCCTTCAGCAACCGGCGCAACGCTTCCGGGTTCCACCGCTGCGTCGTCGCGTCGTGCTCGCGTCGCTCGTTCTGCATGTCGCGCAGCAGCGCACGCAGGTCGCCGACCAGCGGCTGCAGCTCGGGACGCGGCTGCGCAAAGGGACGGATCACGCCTTCGCCGCGCAGCATCGCGCGCACGCCGGCCACCCAGCCGCGCCAGCTCAGGTGCGCGACCGCGACCGTGATCAGCGCGACCGCGAGCCCGAGCACCGTGAACAGCCACAGGATGTACTTGCGCGTGTCCTCGCTGCGCCTTTGCACGAAGCTCATGTCGTGCAGCATCACCAGCGACGCGACCTGTTCGCCGTCGCGCAGCACGTCGGCGACCGAGACGTGCAGCGGCCCGCGCGGCAGTTCGAGCACGAAGCCTTCGCCTGGGCGCGCGCGGTCGCGAACGCCGCAATCGACGGCAGCCGGGAAGTTGCGCGTCTTGCGGACCAGTCTGCGGGCGGTGTCGCACAAACCGACCGCGAACAGTCGCTCGTCGGCCGCGGCGCGCTCGAGCAACGCGTCGATGCGGGCGTGCGACTTCGCCGCAGTCAGCTCGGCGATCTGTTCTTCGAGCGTGCGCGCGACCAGCGCCGAGCGGATGTCCAGGTCGCGCACGAACCAGCGCAGCGTCAGCGCGTCGATCAACGGCATCGACACGTAGGCGAGCGCGAACAACGCGGCGAGCAGCGGCAGGAGAAAGCGGAGCGAAAGGCGGAAAGTTCGGAACATCGGCTGCAAAACATCCGCAGCGAACGCACATCGGCGCTCGCCTGCGCTTGCGAACCCGCGCTGCGGACGCCGGGGCGGATCTGCGGAAGAGGGCGGCCGACGTGCAAGCGAATCGGCCGACCCGGCCCGCGCAGGAGCGGGCCGGGCCACTGACTCTAGCCGGATTCGCACCGCCGCGCGTGCGCGACAGCGCGTACGTAGGACAACGAGCATGAACGCCGTATCCGTTCGCGACACGGCCATGCCGGAGGCGCCCGCTGCGGCTTTCCGCGTACGCATCGGCGCGGGTATGCCGGCCGCGCAATGCCCGTAGACTTCGGCCACCGCTCGCCTACGGAAATAGCGTGCCGAGCTCGTCGAAGAGGCCACGCATGTCCGCACCGACGCATCGACCGATCACGGCCGTTTGGCCCGGCAAGCCGTTTCCGCGCGGCGCGACCTGGGACGGCGAAGGCGTGAACTTTGCGCTGTTCTCCGAGCACGCGGAGCGCGTCGAGCTGTGCGTCTTCGATCCGGCGGGCCGGCGCGAACTGCAGCGCGTGCCGCTGCGGGAGCGCACCCACGAGGTGTGGCACGGCTATCTGCCCGAGGCGCGTCCCGGGATGCTGTACGGCTACCGGGTGCACGGTCCGTACCGGCCCGCCGACGGCCACCGCTTCAATCCGCACAAGCTGCTGGTCGATCCGTACGCGCGCAACCTCGTCGGCAACCTGCGCTGGAGCGACGCGCTGTACGGCTACGTCGTCGGCCACAAGCGCGAGGATCTGTCGTTCGACCGCCGCGACAGCGCGCACGGCATGCCCAAGTGCCAGGTCGTCGACAACGCGTTTACCTGGGGCGACGATCGACCGCCCGCGGTCGCGTGGAACGACATGGTGATCTACGAGCTGCATGTGCGCGGCTTCACGATGCGCCACCCCGACGTGCCGCCGCCGCTGCGCGGCACCTACGCCGGGCTGGCCAGCGCACCGGCGGTCGAACATCTGAAGCGGCTCGGCGTCACGACGGTGGAACTGATGCCGGTGCACGCGTTGGTCGACGACCGCCGCCTCGTCGAGCTGGGGCTGCGCAACTACTGGGGCTACAACACGCTCGGCTATTTCGCGCCCGAGCCGCGCTACGCCGCCACCTCGAATCCGGTCGCCGAATTCAAGGCGATGGTCAAGGTGCTGCACTCGGCCGGCATCGAGGTGATCCTGGACGTCGTCTACAACCATACCGCCGAAGCCGATCACCGCGGGCCGACGCTCGCGTTCCGCGGCATCGACAACGCGTCGTACTACCGGCTCGTCGAAGGCGATCGGCGCCGCTACGTGGACTACACCGGCTGCGGCAACACGCTCAATCTGCGGCATCCGCGCGTGCTGCAGCTCATCATGGACTCGCTGCGCTACTGGGTCACCGAGATGCATGTCGACGGCTTCCGCTTCGACCTCGCTTCCACCCTCGCGCGCGAGTTGCACGAGGTCGACCGGCTCGGCGCGTTCTTCGACGTGATCCTGCAGGACCCGGTGCTCAACCGCGTCAAGCTGATCGCCGAGCCGTGGGATCTGGGCGAAGGCGGCTACCAGGTCGGCAACTTCCCGCCTGGCTGGGCCGAATGGAACGACCGCTACCGCGACACGATGCGCGCGTTCTGGAAGGGCGACGGCGGGCTGATCGGCGAGTTCGCGCGCCGGCTCACCGGATCGAGCGATCTGTACGGCCGCAGCGGGCGGCGTCCGTACGCGAGCATCAACTTCGTCACCGCGCACGACGGCTTCACGCTGCGCGACCTCGTCTCGTACGACCACAAGCACAACGAAGCGAACGGCGAAGAAAACCGCGACGGCCACAACCACAACCTGTCGTGGAACTGCGGCGCGGAGGGGCCGACCGACGATCCCGGGATCAACCGCCTGCGCGCGCAACAGCAACGCAACTTCATCGCCACCTTGCTGCTGTCGCAGGGCGTGCCGATGGTCACCGCGGGCGACGAGATCGGCCGCACGCAGAACGGCAACAACAACGCCTACTGCCAGGACAACGAAACGAGCTGGCTCGACTGGTCGCTCGACGGCGAGCGCGAACGGCTGCTCGCGTTCGTGCGGCGCATGATCGCGCTGCGGCGCGCGCACCCGACGTTTCGCCGGCGCGATTTTTTCCAGGGCCGACCGCTGTACGGCACCGACATCAAGGACATCGTCTGGCTGCGCCCGGACGGCGACGAGATGACGCAGCGGGAATGGGAGTCCGAGCATGCGCGCTCGCTCGCGGTGTATCTGTCGGGCGAAGGCTTGAACGAGGTCGACCCGCGCGGCCGGCGGCTCACCGACGACGACTTCCTGCTGCTGTTCAACGCGAGCGCCGAACCGGTCGAATTCCGGATTCCGGCGCGGCTCGGCGCCGGCCGCTGGCTGGTCGTGCTCGACACCGCGTACGGCGACGGGTTGGTCGAGAACGGCACGGTTGACGCCGGCGCCGCGTACATGCTCGCCGCGCGCGCGGTCGCGGTGCTGACGCTGCTGCAAACGCCCGCCGGATGACACGCCGCGCGCACGCGATGCCTTTCGGCGCGACCCTCGCCTCGGGCGGCGTGCGCTTCCGCCTGTGGGCGCCGAGCGCCCGGCGCGTCGACCTGCTTTTGCTCGATGCCGAAGCGCTGCCGATGCAGCCGCTCGCGGGCGGCTGGTACGAGGCGACGAGCGCGCGGGCCGATGCGCGCACGCGCTACGCGTATCGCATCGACGGCCGTCTCGTCGTTCCCGATCCGGCGTCGCGCTGCAATCCCGAAGGCGTGCACGGACCGAGCCTGGTCACCGATCCGCGCGCCTTCGACTGGCCCGATGCGGACTGGCGCGGCCGGCCGTGGCACGAGGCGGTGATCTACGAGCTGCACGTGGGCTGCTTCACACCGCGGGGAACCTTCGCCGCCGCGATCGAGCGGCTCGACGATCTCGCCGCGCTGGGCGTCACCGCGATCGAGCTGATGCCGGTCGCCGCGTTTCCCGGACGACGCAACTGGGGCTACGACGGCGTGCTGCCGTTCGCACCGGCCGCGGCGTACGGCACGCCGGACGATCTGAAGCGGTTCGTCGCCGCCGCGCACGCGCGCAACTTGATGGTGCTCGCCGACGTGGTCTACAACCACTTCGGACCCGACGGCAACTATCTGCACGCGTATGCGCAGCCGTTCTTCGATCGGCGCCGGCACACGCCGTGGGGCGCGGCGATCGACTTCGGCGTCGACGCGGTGCGCGCGTTCTTCGTTCACAACGCGCTGTACTGGATCGAAGAGTTTCACTTCGACGGACTGCGGCTCGACGCCGTGCACGCGATCGAAGACGCGCGCCGCCCCGACATCGTCGAGGAGATCGCGCAGGCGATTCGGCGCGGCCCCGGGCGCTCGCGCCACGTTCACCTGATCCTGGAGAACGACCGCAACGAAGCGCACTACCTCGCACGCGATACGCAGGGCCGGCCGCTGTGCGCGACCGCGCAGTGGAACGACGACCTGCATCACGCCGCGCACGTGCTCGCCACCGGCGAAACCGACGGCTACTACGTCGACTACGCCGACGATGCGCTCGCCGACTTCGGCCGCGCGCTCGCCGAGGGCTTCGTCTATCAGGGCGAGCCGTCCGGATATCGCGGCGGCCGCCCGCGCGGCGAGCCGAGCGCGCAGCTTCCGCCGGCGGCGTTCGTCAACTTCCTGCAGACGCACGACCAGGTCGGCAACCGCGCGTTCGGCGAACGGCTGGTGGCGCTGACGGGCACCGAGAAGCTGCGCGCGCTTGCGGCCTGCGTGCTGCTCGCGCCGGCGCCGCCGCTGCTGTTCATGGGCGAGGAATGGGGCGCGAGCACGCCGTTCCTGTTCTTCTGCGATTTCGGCGCCGAACTGGCCGAAGCGGTGCGCAACGGACGCCGCGCCGAGTTCGGCCGGATGCGCGCGTTCGCCGATGCCGCCGCGCGTGAACGCATTCCCGATCCGAATGCCGAAGCGACGTTCGCCGCGAGCAAGCTCGACTGGTCCGAGCGCGAACGCGCGCCGCACGCGCAGTGGCTCGCGCTGTATCGCGATCTGCTGGCGCTGCGCCGGCAGCGCATCGTTCCCCGGCTCGTGCACGCACGCGCGGGCCGCTTCGAAGTCGCCGCGCCGGGGCTGCTGCACGTCGCCTGGCCGTTGGGCGGCGCGCGTCTGCACCTGCACGCGTACCTGCCGGCGGACGCGACGGCGGCCGCGGTCGAAGTTGCCCCGACCGCCGGCGCAACGATCTATTCGACCGCGCACGAAGAAGGCCGGCTCGCGCCGTGGACCGTGCGCTGGTACCTCGAAGACGCGCATGACTGAAGCGCTCGCGCGGCTCGCCGACGACTGCGGCATCCAGCTCGCGTACGACGACATCTGGGGCGTCACGCGGCAGGCACCCGCCGAGACGCTGCGCGCCTTGCTCGATGCGCTCGGCGTCGACGCCGCCGACGCGGCCGCCGCGCTCGAGCAGCGGCGACGCCTGGCCTGGAGCCGGACGATCGCGCCGGTGATCGTCGTCGCCGCGGACCGCTCCGCTTTTGCGTTTCGCGTCAACCTGCGCGCGCGCGACGATCGAACGCCGATCGCGTGGCGGCTGCGGCTGGAGGACGGTACGGCGCGCGAAGGCGCGTTCACGCCGGCGGACTGGCCGCTCGTCGAGCGCGAAACGGTCGACGGCGAAGCGCATGTCGCGCGTGCGGTGTCCATCGAGGGCGTGCCGCCGATCGGATATCACCGCCTGGAGGTGCTCGACGCGCGCGGCGCCGGCCATGCGGCGCTGTGGGTCGCGCCTGAGCGCTGCTATCTGCCGCCGGCGCTCGCGTCCGGTCGCCGCATCTGGGGTTTGGCGGTCCAGCTCTACGCGCTGCGCTCGCAGCGCAACTGGGGCATCGGCGATTTCACGGACCTGGCGAATCTGATCGAGCTGGCCGCGCGGCACGGCGCCGACCTCGTGGGGCTGAATCCGCTGCACGCGCTGTTTGCGCACGATGCGCGGCACTGCAGCCCTTACAGCCCGTCGAGCCGGCGGTTCTTCAATGTGCTTTATCTCGACGTGGAGGCCGTGCCGGAGTTCGCGTCGTCCGATGCGGCGCGCGCGCGGGTGGCTTCGGCCGGCTTCCAGGCGCGGCTTGCGCGGCTGCGCGCCGCGGAGCTCGTCGATTACGAAGGCGTTCGCGCGGCGAAGTTCGAGATCCTCGAACTGCTGGCGCGCGCCGTGCGCGGCGAACGCGCGCTGGCCTTCGATACCTTCAAGCGCGACGGCGGCGAAGACCTCCGCCGGCACGCGTTGTTCGAGGCGCTGCAGGAGCATCTGTACGCGCGCGATCCCGCGTGCTGGGGCTGGCCCGCGTGGCCGCCCGAGTATCGCGATCCGGATTCGCCCGCGGTCGCGGCGTTCGCCGAGTCTCACGCGGAACGCATCGACTTCTACGCGTATCTGCAGTGGCTCGCCGACGAGCAGCTCGCCGCGGCGGCAAAGCGCGCGGCGGACATGGCCGTGGGCCTGTACGCCGACTTGGCGGTGTCGGTCGATGCCGGCGGCGCGGAGAGCTGGGCCGGACGGCGGCTGTACGCGCCCGCGCTGCACATCGGTGCGCCGCCGGACGATTTCAATCCGAAGGGCCAGGACTGGGGCCTGCCGCCGTGGCGGCCCGAAGCGTTGCGCGCGGCGGCTTACGCCCCCTTCGTCGCGGTGCTGCGCGCGAACATGCGGCACGCCGGCGGGCTGCGCATCGATCACGTGATGGGCCTGATGCGGCTGTATCTGATTCCGGCTGCCGGCGACGCGACGCAGGGCGCCTACGTGCACTATGCGTTCGAAGAGATGCTCGCCGCGGTGGCGATCGAAAGCCATCGCAACCGCTGTCTGGTGATCGGCGAAGACCTCGGCACCGTGCCCGACGCGATCCGCGCCGCGCTCGCCGCCGCCGGCGTGCTGTCGTACAAGGTGCTGTATTTCGAACGCGAGGCCGACGGCGACTTTCGCGCGCCGGCGGACTTTCCGGCGCTCGCGCTGGTGAGCGCCGCGACGCACGATCTGCCGACGCTGGCGGGCTGGTGGGAGGGTCGCGATCTGGCGCTGCGCGAGTCGCTGCGTCTTTTTCCGAGCGCCGAGCTGGCGGCTGCGCAACGCGCGCAACGCGCGCGCGACCGGCCGGCGCTGCTGCGGATGCTCGTGCGCGAGGGATTGCTGGCGGACGGAGCCGAACCGCCGCCGGTGCTGGACGGGCGGCTGAGCCGCGCGATTCACGCGCACATCGCGCGCGCCAACGCGGCGATCGCGGTCGTGCAACCCGAAGACATCTTCGGCGCGCGCGAACAGGTGAATCTGCCCGGCACGACGACCGAGCATCCGAACTGGCAGCGCAAGCTCGAAGCGCCGCTCGAGCGATGGGGCGAGGACGCACGCTTCGTCGACTGCGCCGCCGCGTTTGCGGCGGCGCGGCCGCGTGCGAGCGCGCCGGCCGCAGCGCCGCCGACGGTGGTTCCGCGCGCAACCTATCGGCTGCAACTGAACCGCGATTTCACGTTCGCGCAGGCGACGGCGATCGTGCCTTATCTCGCCGAACTGGGCATCTCGCACGTGTACTGCTCGCCGTATCTGCGCGCGCGCGCCGGCAGCCGTCACGGCTACGACATCGTCGACCACCGGGCGCTGAATCCCGAGATCGGCACGTCGGCCGACTTCGAGGCCTTCGTCGCGGCGCTGCGCGCGCACGGCATGGGGCAGATCGCCGACGTCGTGCCCAATCACATGGGCGTGCTGGGCGCGGACAACGCGTGGTGGCTCGACGTGCTGGAACACGGCCCGGCCTCGGCGTACGCGCGCTTCTTCGACATCGACTGGACGCCGATCGACCCCGCGCTGCGCGGCAAGGTGCTGCTGCCGGTGCTCGGCGACCACTACGGCCGCGTGCTCGAGCGCGGCGAGCTGTGGCTGGTGTTCGACGCGGCGGCAGGCGGCTTCGCCGTGCTGTACTACGACCATCGCTTTCCGCTCGATCCGCGCACGTTCCCGCCGCTGCTGGCGCACGCGGCCGCGCATCCGTCGGCCGGGCCGACCGTGCGTGCCGCACTCGCCGACCTCGTGCAGGCGTTCGCAGCACTCGCGCCGCGCGACAGCGAAGACGCGGCCGCGACGGCGGTCCGGCGAGCCGACGCGCCGCGACTGCGGCGGCGGCTCGCGCAGTTCGTGGTGCGTCATCGCTGGCTGCGCGAAGCGATCGAAGCGGGGTGCCGCGCGCACGGCAGCGGCGACGCGCTGCACGCGCTGCTCGAAGCGCAGGCGTACCGGCTTGCGTCGTGGCGCGTCGCCGGCGACGAGATCAACTACCGGCGCTTCTTCGACATCAACGATCTGGCGGCGCTGCGGATGGAAGACGAGGCCGTGTTCGAAGCCACGCACGCCAGGCTGCTGCAGTGGACCGCGCAACGCGCGATCGACGGCTGGCGGATCGACCATCCCGACGGTCTGTTCGACCCGCAGCAGTACTTCGACCGGCTGCAACGCGCGCATCTGCGCGCGGCCGGTATCGCGCCCGAAGACGTCGACGCGCACCTGCGCGGCGAGCCGAAGCCGCTGTACGTCGTGGTCGAGAAGATCCTCGCCGCGCACGAAGACCTGCGTCGCGAATGGGCCGTTTACGGCACCACCGGATACCGTTTCGCCACCGTGATCAACGGCCTGCTCGTCGACGGCACCAACCGCCGGCGCGTCGACCGCGCCTGGCGTGCGTTCGTGGGCGGCGAAGCCGGCGAGTGGGAGGACATTGCCTACGCCGGACGGCGCGAAGCGATGACCGGGCCGCTGGCCGGCGAGCTGACGGTGCTGACGAACCGGCTGCTGCGGCTGGCGCGCGCGGATCCGCGCACGCGCGACTTCACGCAGCCCGCGCTGCGCGAAGCCCTCGCCGCGGTGGCCGCTTCGTATCCGGTGTACCGCACCTACATCGTGGCCGAACCGACGGCCGCCGATCGCCGCTACATCGACTGGGCAATCGGGCGCGCGCGCGCGCGCAGCCGCGCGGCCGATCCGGGCATTTTCGACTTCGTTCGCGATGCGCTGCTCGGCCGCGCCGCCGACGGCCTCGCGGCCGAAGCGCTGGCGTTCGCGCGGCGCTTCCAGCAGTTCACCGCGCCGGTGGCGGCGAAGGGCATCGAAGACACCGCGTTGTATCGCTTTAACCGGTTGCTGTCGTTGAACGACGTCGGCTCCGATCCGGACATCTTCGGCATTCGCGTGGCGGCCTGGCACGCCGCCAGCCGCGACCGCAGGGAGCGCTGGCCGCATACGATGCTGGCGACCAGCACGCACGACTCGAAGCGCTCGGAGGACGTGCGCAACCGGCTGAACGTGATCTCCGAACTTCCCGCGGCGTGGCGGCTGGCGGTGCGGCGCTTCAGCCGCCTGAACCGCCGCCATCGCCGTCTGTTGCAGGGTACGCGGGCACCGTCGGCCAATGACGAATACGCGCTGTACCAGCTTCTGGCCGGCACGCTTCCGCCGGGCGCGCTGGACGAAACGTCGCTTGCGCACTGGCGCGAGCGCGTTTCGGCCGCGTGGCTGAAGGGCGCGCGCGAAGCGAAGTTGCACACGAGCTGGATCAACCCGAACCGCGAGTACGAGGACGCGTTGCAGGGGTTCGTCGCGGGGGCGCTGGCGCGCGTGCAGGGCAATCTGTTCCTCGACGATCTGCGCGCGACGGCCGCGCCGCTCGCGTGGTTCGGCCAGTTGAACAGCGTGACGATGGCGCTCGCTAAGTTCGCCTCGCCCGGCGTGCCCGACGTCTACCAGGGCAACGAGACGTTGACGCTGCGGCTGGTCGATCCGGACAACCGCGCGCCGGTGGACTTCGCCGCGCTGCGCGCCGCGCTGGCGGAGCTGCAGGCGCTCGCCGCGCGGCTCGACGGCGACCCCCAGCCCTTGCGCGAGCTGTTCGCGTGCGGTCTGGCCAAGCTGTGGGTGACGTGGCGTTGTCTGACGCTGCGGCGCGAACGGCCGGCGCTGTTCGAACGCGGCGAATACGTCCCCCTCGCGGTGTCCGGCGCGAAGTCGGCGCACGTCGTCGCGTTCGCGCGCCGACTCGGCGACGAGGTCGCACTCGTGATCGCGGGCCGCCTGTTCGCGGGGCTCGGCGCTGCCGTCGGCGAACTGCCGCTCGGCGAGACGGTGTGGGCGGACACGGCGGTGGATCTGTCGCCGCTGGGCGCGCCGCGCCCGATGCTCGAACGGCTGAGCGGGGCGACGCGCGAGATCGGCGCCACGCTGCCGCTCGCCGCGGCGTGGAACGGCTTTCCCGGTGCGCTATGGGTGACGCCGCGTGAGCAACCTCGTTAACGCTTGCGGTTGCGAACTACGATGATTACCGTACCGGTCTTGCCGAATCCAACGACGCCGCCGCGCGGACTAAGGTTCGATCGAGTTCATCGCGGCAACGACCGGAGCGGCGCTTGCGCCGCCGTCGCGAGGAACGCATGAACCCGGATTCCTCACCCCGGAGCCACCGAGGGCACAGAGCACTGCGCCAAAACAGGCATTTGCGATGAGGAACAACGATCACCCGACGGGTGAGACACCGGAGGCCGGCGAAAGCTTGCTTTCCTCGGTGTTCTCTGTGTCTCTGTGGTTCAACCGCGGTTACTAGGATGAACGCTCGCGAAGTCGCACAAGGAACGGACGCGACCCGCAGGTCGGCGCGCGGGTCGTTGACGGGCCACGACGTCTATCTGCTGCGCGAAGGCACGCACGTGCGGCTGTATCGCAAGCTCGGCGGCCATCTGCAGTCGGGCGGCGCGCACTTCGGCGTGTGGGCACCGAACGCCGAGCGCGTTTCGGTGATCGGCGAGTTCAACGGCTGGAACGCGGACGCGAACCCGCTGACCCCGCGCCCCGACGGCTGCGGCGTGTGGGAGGGACACGTCGTCGGCGTGCAGCCCGGGCAGGCATACAAGTACCGGATCGTCACGCGCGCCGGCGAGGCGCTCGACAAGGCCGATCCGTTCGCGTTCTTTTCCGAAACGCCGCCGGGCACCGCGTCGCGCGTCTGGTCGCTCGAGTACGAATGGGGCGACGGACAGTGGATGGGCGAGCGCCGCCGCCGCAACGCGCTCGACGCGCCGATGGCGATCTACGAGGTGCACCTCGGTTCGTGGCGGCGCGATCCGCACGGCGGCTTTCTCACGTATCGGGATCTCGCACACCAGCTCGCCGATTACGTGCGCGGGATCGGCTTCACGCACGTCGAACTGCTGCCGGTCACCGAGCATCCCTTCTATGGCTCGTGGGGCTATCAGTGCACCGGCTACTTCGCACCGACCGCGCGCTACGGCACGCCGCAGGATTTCAAGTACTTCGTCGACGTGCTGCATCGCGCGGGCATCGGCGTGATCCTCGACTGGGTGCCTTCGCATTTCCCGGCGGACACGCACGGGCTCGCGCGCTTCGACGGCACGTATCTGTACGAGCACGAGGACCCGCGCCAAGGCTTTCATCCGGAGTGGAATTCGTCGATCTTCAACTACGGCCGCCACGAGGTGCGCGCCTTCCTGCTGTCGAGCGCGCTGTTCTGGCTTGACGAGTATCACGTCGACGGGCTGCGCGTCGATGCGGTCGCGTCGATGCTGTATCTGGACTATGCGCGCCGGGCGGGCGAGTGGATTCCGAACCGCCACGGCGGCCGCGAGAACCTGGAGGCGATCGAGTTCCTGCGCATGCTCAACGAGTCCGCGTATCGCGATCACCCGGACGTGCAGTTGATCGCCGAGGAATCGACCGCGTGGCCGATGGTGTCGCGGCCGGTGTACCTGGGCGGGCTCGGCTTCGGGCTGAAGTGGAACATGGGCTGGATGCACGACACGCTCAAATACATGCAGCAGGATCCGATCCACCGCCGCTACCACCACGACAAGCTCACCTTTTCGCTGCTGTACGCGTTCAGCGAGAACTTCGTGCTGCCGCTGTCGCACGACGAGGTCGTGCACGGCAAGGGCTCGCTGATCGGTCGCATGCCGGGAGACGCCCGGCAGCAGTTCGCCAACCTGCGGCTGCTGCTCGGCTACATGTGGACGCATCCGGGCAAGAAGCTGCTGTTCATGGGCGGCGAGTTCGGCCAGCGGCCGGAGTGGAACCACGACGCCGCGCTCGAATGGTTCGTGCTCGAGCACGCCGGACACGCGGGCGTGCAGCGCTGGGTCAAGGATCTGAACCGGATCTACTGCGGCGAGCCGGCGCTGCATCAGATCGACTTCGACGCGCGCGGCTTCGAGTGGATCGACTGCGAGGATCGCGACTCGAGCGTGCTTGCTTTCCTGCGCCGCGCCGCCGACGGCGACGAGCTGCTGGTCGTCGCCCATTTCACGCCGGTGCCGCGCCACAACTACGTCGTCGGCGCGCCCGCCGGCGGCCGCTGGAGCGAGCTGCTGAACAGCGACGCGCGCGAGTACGACGGCACCGGCATGGGCAATTTCGGCGGCGTGGAGGCCGCGCCGGTCGGCGCGCACGGCCGGCCGTTTTCGCTGACGCTGACCCTGCCGCCGCTGGCGCTGCTGGTGTTCAAGCGGGAGCGGCCGCATGGCTGAAGACCCGCAGCCGGTCGGCCAGCGCGACGGTCGCATCCGCGCGGTCGTCGAGAACGTCGCGCCGGCGATCGACGACGGCCGCTTCGCCGTGAAGCGCACCGTCGGCGACAACTTCGTCGTGGAGGCCGACTGCTTCGCCGACGGCCACGACGCGATCGCCTGCGCGCTGCTGTGGCGGCGCGAGGGCGACACCCAATGGCAGGCGGCGCCGATGGCGCACGTCGGCAACGATCGCTGGCGCGGCAGCTTCCGCCTCGAAACGATCGGCCGCTACCGCTACACGGTCTGTGCGTGGGTCGATCACTTCCTGTCCTGGCAACACGATCTGGCGCGGCGCGTCGATGCCGACGATGTCGGGCTCGCGCTGTGCGTCGGCGCACAGCTCGTCACCGCGGCCGCCGGCCGCACGAGCGATGCCGCGGAGCGCGACCGACTGCTGCGCTGGGCCGAGGAGCTGGCGCGTGCTGCAGCGAGTGCGAACGACGTCGAAGCGCTGAAGCGCATCGCGCTCGAGCCGGCGCTTTCTGCGCTCGCGGCGCGCCACCCGGATCTGCAGTTCGCGTACCGGTATCCGCGCGAGCTGCCGCTGGTGGTCGATCGCGAGCGCGCGCGCTTTTCGGCCTGGTACGAGATGTTCCCGCGTTCGACCTCGACCGAGCCCGGCCGCCACGGCACGTTCGCCGACTGCGAGAAGCTGCTGCCCTACGTGGCGCAGATGGGCTTCGATGTGTTGTACCTGCCGCCGATCCATCCGATCGGCCGGCTTCAGCGCAAGGGCAGGAACAACGCGCTCGTCGCCGGACCGGACGATGTCGGCAGCCCGTGGGCGATCGGCGCCGCCGAAGGCGGGCATACGGCGGTGCACCCGCAACTCGGCACGCTCGAGGATTTTCGCCGGCTGGTCGCACGCGCGCGCGAACACGACATCGAGATCGCGCTCGACATCGCGTTTCAGTGCGCGCCCGACCACCCTTACGTGCGCGAGCATCCCGACTGGTTCCGGCGCCGCCCCGACGGCAGCGTGCAGTACGCCGAGAATCCGCCGAAGAAGTATCAGGACATCTACCCGTTCGATTTCGAAAGTGCGCGCTGGCGCGAGCTGTGGCTCGAGCTGGCGCAGGTGTTCGAGTTCTGGATCGAACAAGGCGTGAAGATCTTTCGCGTCGACAACCCGCACACCAAGGCGTTCGCGTTCTGGGAGTGGGTCATCGACCGGCTCAAGACCGAACACCCGGACCTGATCTTCCTGTCCGAGGCGTTCACGCGGCCGAAGGTGATGCACCGGCTCGCCAAGCTCGGCTTCACGCAGAGCTACACCTACTTCGCCTGGCGCAACACCAAGCGCGAGCTGACCGACTACTTCACGGAGCTCGCGCACGGGCCGGGGCGCGAGTACTTCCGCCCGAACGTGTGGCCGAACACGCCGGACATCCTGACCGAGGCGCTGCAGTTCGGCACGCGCGGCACGTTCATGGCGCGCGTGGCGCTCGCCGCCACGCTCGCCGCCAGCTACGGCATCTACGGCCCCGCGTACGAGCTGATGGAGCAGACGCCGCGCGAGCCGGGCTCGGAGGAGTACCTCGACTCGGAGAAGTACCAGCTCCGGCACTGGAACCGCGGGCGGCCGGATTCGCTGGCGCCGTTCATCGGCGCGCTCAACCGCATCCGGCGCGCCAATCCGGCGTTGCAGCGCGACGATTCGCTGCGTTTCCTGCCCATCGACAACGAGCAGATGATCGCCTACGCGAAGTCCACGCCGGATCTCGCGAACGTGATCGTCTGCGCGGTGAACCTCGACCCGCACCATGTGCAGTCGGGCTGGCTCGCGCTCGACCCGGCCGCCTTCGGCCTGCAGGAGGGCCAGCCTTACCAGATGCACGACCTCGTCACCGGGGCGCGCTATCTTTGGCACGGCGCGCGCAACTTCGTCAGCCTCGATCCGCAGCGCTGCCCGGTGCACGTGTTCAGACTGCAGCGGCGCGTGCATCGGGAGCAGGATTTCGACTACTTCATGTAGATGGATATCTCCGCCACCGTCGCGCCGCGCCCCGCGCGCGTCGCCGCCGCAGCGAAGCCCGGCGACGATCCGCTCTGGTACAAGGACGCGATCGTCTACGAGCTGCACGTCAAGGCGTTCTTCGACTCCAACGACGACGGCATCGGCGACTTTCCGGGGCTGACGAGCAAGCTCGACTACCTGCGGGACCTCGGCGTCAACACGATCTGGCTGCTGCCGTTCTACCCGTCGCCGTTCCGCGACGACGGCTACGACGTCGCCGACTATCACAACGTGCACCCCGCGTACGGCACGCGCGAGGACTTCCGACGCTTCGTGCGCGAGGCGCACAGGCGCGGGCTGCGCGTGATCACGGAACTCGTCGTCAACCACACGTCGGACCAGCACCCGTGGTTCCAGGCGGCGCGGCGCGCGCCGAAGGGCTCGGTCAAGCGCAACTTCTACGTCTGGAGCGACGACCCGAACAAGTACGCCGGCACGCGCATCATCTTCACCGACAGCGAGAAGTCGAACTGGACCTGGGACGAGGTGGCGCAGCAGTACTACTGGCACCGCTTCTTTCACCACCAGCCGGACCTGAACTTCGACAACCCGCAGGTGCTGAAGGCGGTGATCCGCACGATGCGCTTCTGGCTCGACATGGGTGTGGACGGCTTCCGCCTCGACGCGATCCCGTACCTGGTCGAGCGCGACGGCACCAACAACGAAAACCTGCCCGAGACGCACGCGATCATCCGCAAGATCCGCGCCGCGCTCGACGCGCGCTACACGGGTCGATTGCTGCTCGCGGAAGCCAACCAGTGGCCGGAGGACGTGGCCGAGTATTTCGGCGACGGCGACGAATGCCACATGGCGTATCACTTCCCGCTGATGCCGCGCATGTACATGGCGCTCGCCATGGAGGACCGCCATCCGATCGTCGAGATCATGGCGCAGACGCCGGAGATCCCGGACGCGTGCCAGTGGGCCATTTTCCTGCGCAACCACGACGAGCTGACGCTCGAGATGGTCACCAGCCGCGAGCGCGACTACATGTACAACATGTACGCGGCCGACAAGCGCGCGCGGATCAACCTCGGCATCCGCCGGCGGCTGGCGCCGCTGATGGAAAACGATCTGGACCGCATCAAGCTGATGAACAGCCTGCTGCTGGCGATGCCCGGTTCGCCGATCATCTACTACGGCGACGAGATCGGCATGGGCGACAACATCTTCCTCGGCGACCGCGACGGCGTGCGCACGCCGATGCAGTGGACCTCGGATCGCAATGGCGGCTTCTCGCGCGCCGACCCCCAGCGGCTGTATCTGCCGCCGATCATGGACCCGGTGTACGGCTTCGAGGCGGTCAACGTCGAGGCGCAGAGCCGCGATCCGTCGTCGCTGCTGAATTGGATGCGCCGACTGATCGCCGTGCGGCGCGGCCAGCGCGCCTTCGGCCGCGGCAAGCTGCGCTTCCTGCATCCGGGCAACCGCAAGGTGCTCGCGTTCGTGCGCGAGTACGGCGACGAGGTCATCCTGTGCGTGGCCAACGTCGCGCGCTCGGCGCAGCCGGTCGAACTGGATCTGGCGCAATACCGCGGCCGCGTGCCGGTCGAGCTGCTCGGCCGCACCGCGTTTCCGCCGATCGGCGAACTGCCTTATCTGCTGACGCTGCCGTCGCACGGCTTCTTCTGGTTTCGCCTGGCCACCGACGTGCCGGTGCCCGACTGGCACAGCGAGCGGCTGGCGCCGGAGGACCTGCAGGTGCTGGTGCTGTTCGACGGCTGGTCCAGTTTCTTCCGCGATCGCGTCGTGCCGTGGCGCATCGGCATGGCCGAACGACTGCGCAAGCAGTTCGAGACCGAAGTGCTGCCGCGCTTCGTCGCGCGCGAGCGCTGGTACGCCGCGAAGGGCGAGGCGATCCGGCGCGTGGCGCTCGCCGATCACGCGCTGCTGAAGCACGGACGACAAAGCTGGCTGCTCGCGCTCGCCAACGTCGAAACCGAGTCCGGCGAACCCGCGCGTTACTTCATGCCGTTCGCGCTGGCGTGGGAGGACGAGGAGGAGCGCAGCCGCGCGCTGGCGCCGGCGACCATCGCCAAGGTGCGCCAGCAGGCGCAGGTCGGCGTGCTCGCCGACGCCACGCAGGATCCGGAGTTCTGTGGGGCGCTGGTGGAGGCGATCGGCGCCGGCAGCGAGCTTCCCACGGCGCACGGCAAAATCGTGTTCAAGCCGACGCGCGCGTTCGCTCGGCTTGCCGGCGCACCCGAGTCGCGCAGGCCGGTGGCGCGGCCGCCGGGGTCGAGCAGCAACACGGTGATGCAGCTCGGTCACCGGCTTTTTCTGAAGACCTATCGCCGCGTGCGCACCGGGCTGAACCCGGAACTGGAAGTCGGCCGTTTTCTCACCGACGTGGCCGAGTTCGCACACTGCGTGCCGCTCGCCGGCAGCGTCGAGTACGTCGACGCGAACGGTGTCGCCAGCAGCCTCGCGCTGCTGCAGGCGTACGTCGAGAACCAGGGCGACGGCTGGTCGTTCACCGTCGACTACGTCGCGCGCCGCATCGAGGCCCGCGCCGCCGACGAAACGTTCGGCGACTATGCGGCGCTGGCGCAGGCGCTGGGGCGGCGCATCGCCGAGCTGCATCGCGCGTTCGCCGCCGGCACCGATGCCGCGTTCGCGCCGGAACCGGTGGCGCGAGACGATCTGGCGGCGTGGGCGCGGCAGATCCGCTATGAAGCGCAGGCGACGTTCGAACGGCTGCAGCGGCGTCGCGACGACCTGTCACCCACGGCGCGCGCCGATGCCGACGCGCTGCTCGGCGCTCGCGAAGCCGCGCTCGCCGCGATCGCCGTGCCCGAAGGCGAGGCCGGGAAGAAGATCCGCCATCACGGCGACTTCCACCTCGGCCAGGTGCTGCTGCGCGACAACGACTGGATCATCATCGACTTCGAAGGCGAGCCGGCGCGCTCGCTCGAGGAGCGGCGCGCGAAACATTCGCCGCTGCGCGACGTGGCCGGCATGCTGCGCTCGTTCGACTACGCCGCCGCCGCGGCCGTCGAACGGGTTGCGGTCGGCGGCGAGGGCGCGGCGCCCGCCGCGCAGGCGCGCGCGTGGGAGGGCGTCGCACGGCGCGCGTTTGTCGACGCGTACCGCGAGGCGGCAGGCGCGCTGTATCCGGCCGCGGCGCCGGCGCTGCTGCGACTGTTCGAGCTGCAGAAGGCCTACTACGAGTTGCGCTACGAGCTGGACAACCGTCCGTCGTGGGCCGCCATTCCGCTCGCCGGCATCAAGCGGCTGCTCGGGTTGGCGTGAGGCAGGCCGTGTGACGGCGCAAATTCGGAGTGCGGATCGCGGATCGGGGATCGCGCCAAGGGGGCGGCGATGAGCAACGTGGACGTCATGTTCGAGCCGGTGCGGGCATTCCTGGTGCAGATCGGCGCCTACCTGCCGCGCCTGGCCACCGCGATGGTCGTGCTACTCGTCGGCTGGCTGCTCGCCAAGGCGCTGCGTTTCGCCGCGATCCGCGGACTGCGCGCGATCAACTTCAACGTGCTCACGGAACGCGCCGGCATCGACGGTTTCCTGCAGCAGGGCGGCTTCGAGCGTGACACGACCGCCTTTGTCGGCACGCTCGCCTACTGGCTGGTGATCCTGGGTGCGCTTGTCGTCGCCGCCAACAGCCTGGGGCTCACCTACGTGACCGATCTGCTGATGCGGGTGCTGCTGTTCCTGCCGCGGCTGTTCGTCGCGCTGCTGGTGATTGTGTTCGGTGCGTACTTCGCGCGTTTCGTCTCCGGCGCCGTGCAGGCGTACTGCCGCAACGCCGACATGCAGGACGCCGACCTGCTCGGGCGGCTGGCGCAGTACGCGATCCTGGTGTTCGTGGTCCTGATCGCGATCGAGCAGCTCGCGATCGGCGGCGACATCGTGCGCTACACGTTCCTGATCCTGCTCGCCGGCATCGTGCTGGCGCTGGCGATCGCGTTCGGACTCGGCGGGCGGAAGTGGGCCGGCGAACTGCTGCAGCGCTGGTGGCCGACGCGCGGCGGCAACGACGATCGAACACCGCGCCGATAGTGCGGATGTCCGCTCAGCCGCTTTCCGCCGCGACGAGCGGCGCGCTGACCGCGCCTGCGAGCAGCCGCGCCAGCCCGCGCAACGCGAGGTCGTCGGCGTCCACACGGAAGCACGGCACCTTGCGCAGCGCTGCGCTGAAGCGTCCCTTGTCCTCGAAGCCGTCGCGCAGCGCGGGCGCGTCGAACGCGCCGCCCAGACCCTTCAGCACGCCGCCGGTCAGGTGGACGGCGCCGGCGCAGAACGCGAGCGCAAGGTCGCCGGCGAATTCGCCGAGCGCACGCGAAAACGCGCTCGCCGCGCGCCGCGCCGCGTCTTCGCCGCCGAGCGCCGCTGCGGCGACGGCTGCAGGCGGGCGAACCTCATCGGCGCCGCGCGCGACCGCGTCGATGAGCGCGAGACCTTCGCCGCACAGCAGGCGTTCCCAGGACGCGCGACCGAAGCGCTCGCGCGCGCGCTCGCATGCCGCCTGCGCGAGCGCGCCCGCGGGCGCCGCGCTCATGTGGCCCGCTTCGCTGGCGAAGACGAACTCGCGCCCGTCGACGAGCGCGATCGCCGCCGCCCCCAGCCCGGTGCCGGGACCGAGCACGAGCGTCGTGCCGTGAGGCGGCGCGCTGCCGCCGATTTGCGCGCACTCGTGCGGCGCAAGCCCGCCGATGCCGGCGGCCGCGGCGACGAAGTCGTTGACGATGCGCAGTCGCGACAGGCCGAGGGCTGCGCGCAAGCCGTCGGCGGTGAACGTCCACTCGCGGTTGGTCATCCGCATCGGACCTCTGCCGACGGGCAGCGCAAAGGCGAGCAAGGCTTGCCGTACCGCGGCCGCGGCGTCGCGCCGGTAGCGGTCGATCAATGCAGCGAGATCGGCGAAGTCGTCGTTGTCATAGCGCGCGAAGGCATCGAGCCCGGCGGCGGTCCACCGCGCAAAGCGCGCGTGCGTGCCGCCGATGTCGGCGACGATCCACTCGCCTTCGTCTTCGCGGGCGGCATGCGTCGAACCCATGCGGCGAGTCTGCCACGCCGCGCGGCGTCAGAGCGAAACGTCGGGCGCGAGCAGTCGGTGGGTGTCCGGATGGCGCCGCATGTATGCGCGCACGTAGGAGCACTGCGGCGCGACCTTCAGCCCGTGACCCGCCGCGTAGTCGAGCGCCGCGCGCACCAGCGCGGCGGCGATGCCGCGCCCTTCGAGCGCGGGGGCGACCTCGGTATGAAAGATGCGAATCACGCCGCCGTCGAGCCGGTAGTCGGCCCGGCACAGCAGCCCGTTTATCCGCGCCTCGAAGCGCGACGCGGACGCGTTATGAACGACCTCGATCGGCGTGCTCATGGCGCGAGTGTGCCACGGCGGACCACCGTTGACCGTTGCAGTCACGTCCGTTGAAAAGGGGGCAGGCGCGTATGAAAGGCGTCATGCGCAATCTCGGAGCAGTCACCCCCCTTTGAAAAGGGGGGCAGGGGGGATTTTCTCCGACGCTTCCTACGCTGACGATCGAGAAATCCCCCTCGCTCCCCCCTCTTGGAGGCGAAGGAGGGCCAACTCAGCGCGTCCGCCGAAACGCTGCCTGTAGCGCGGGCGGCAGATGGCTGCGCACGTTGCCGTCTTCGTCGCGGCGCGGCCCGCGGTCGTTGGGGCGCGCGCCGTGCGCAACGCTTCGCGCCGGCTTGGCCGGGCTCGGCGGATGCGGCGCATGGCCGCGCTTGAGTGGCGTTTGGTTCGACCGCGGGTGGCGATGCTCGTCGCGCTTGGCCTCGGCCCGGCGCGCGGCGTGCCTGGCCGGCGCGTGCGGTTTCGCGGTTCGCTGCTGCGGACGCGCGGCGCGTTGCTCTTCTTCGACCGGGATCGTCGCCGGCTTGCCGGCCTCGAATCCCGGCACGACCACACGCTCGATCGATTTCTTGAGCAGCCGCTCGATGTCGCGCAGATACGCGTACTCGTCGGGCGAAACGAGCGACACCGCGTGGCCCGGGCTGCCGGCGCGGCCGGTGCGGCCGATCCGGTGCACGTAGTCCTCCGGCACGTTCGGCAGCTCGTAGTTGACGACGTGCGGAAGCTGCTCGATGTCGAGCCCGCGCGCGGCGATGTCGGTGGCGACGAGCACGCGCACGCTACCGTCCTTGAAGCCCGCCAGCGCGCGCGTGCGCGCGCCCTGGCTCTTGTTGCCGTGGATCGCGGCGGCTTCGAGCCCGTCCTTGTTGAGCTGCTCGGCGAGCCGGTTGGCGCCGTGCTTCATGCGGGTGAAAACCAGCACCTGGCGCCAGTCGCCCTGCGCGATCAGGTCGCGCAGCAGCTCGCGCTTGCGCTCCTTGGACACGGGATGCACCACTTGCGTGACGAGCGCGGGGGCCTCGTTGCGGCGCGCGACCTCGACGGTGGCCGCATCGTGCAGCAGCCCGTGCGCGAGCGCGCGGATATCGTCGGAAAAGGTCGCCGAAAAGAGCAGGTTCTGGCGCCGCTCGGGCAGTTGCGCGAGCACGCGTCTGATGTCGTGGATGAAGCCCATGTCGAGCATCCGATCGGCTTCGTCGAGCACGAGCACCTCGACCTGTGACAGGTCGACCGTGCGCTGGCCGACGTGGTCGAGCAGCCGTCCGGGCGTGGCGACCAGGATGTCGACGCCGCGCTTGAGCGCCGCGATCTGCGGCACGATGCCCACGCCGCCGAAGACGACGGCCGATGACACGCGCAGTTGTTTGCCGTAAGTGCGCACGGCGTCCTCGACCTGCGCGGCGAGTTCGCGCGTCGGCGTCAGCACGAGCGCGCGTACCGTCTTCGGCGCGGGTTTGTGCGGATGCGCGGCGAGCCGCTGCAGGATCGGCAGCGTGAACGCGGCCGTCTTGCCCGTGCCCGTTTGCGCGGCGGCGAGCAGGTCGCCTCCGGCGAGGATCGGTGGGATCGCCTGCCACTGGATCGGCGTGGGCTGCGCGTAGCCCTCGTCGGCAACGGCGCGCACGAGTGCGGGCACGAGCCCGAGGCTCTGGAAATCTGAACTCAAATCGCTCTCCTGAGGCACGGCCTGTGCGCATGCTGCGCAGAACCGGTTCAGGCGAATGCGGTGAAGGGAAAGTTTCGGGGAAACCGCGGGGCCTTGTCTTGCGACCGGCCCGCGTAGGACCGCGAGGAACGGGTGCCAACCGGAACGACATGCACCCGGAACGTGGCGGACTATACACGAGCCGGACCGGCGAGCCGGCGAATCGGGGCGCGCCGACCCGGCGCTTCGCAGCGCGGCCGCCGCCCGGTTCCGCCGCGCCGCCGGGCTTGTACCGGCTTATACGGCCGTATAAGCTGGCCGCATGAATGGCGCAACGGCGGCGGTCGCGCGAGCCGCGACGCGGGAAAGACTCCTGCGCAGCGGGTTGCAGCTCGCGCGCCGCGGCGGGTTGCGCGCGCTGACCGTGCGCGGCGTGGCGGCGCGCGCGCATGTCAATCTGGGCTCCTTCGTCTACCACTTCGGCAGCCGCGACGCCTTCGTCGCCGAGCTGATCGAGCGCTGGTACTCGCCGCTGCTCGCGCAACTGGAGGTCACCGCGCACGCGGCGACGGCGCCGCGCGAGCGGCTGCGCCGGCTGGTGCTGCAGGTCGCGGACTGGGTCGTCGCCAACCGCGAGTTCCTGTCGCAGCTCGTGATGGACGCCTCCGCCGGCGAACGCGCCGCGCAGCGCTTCCTGCGATCGCTCGGCGCGCGCCATCCGCGGCTCGTGCTGCACGCGATCCGCGACGCGCAGCGCGCGCGCGAGCTGCGCGCCGAGGACCCGCTGCACGTGCTGCTTTTCGTCGTGAGCGCGCTGGGCGTGCCGGTGCTGCTCGCGCATGGGCTGGGCCGGCGCGGCTTGCTGCCGCCGGAGTTCGCGCGCGCGCTGCGATCGTTTGCGCTGGAGCGCGCGCAGATCGAACGGCGGCTGGAGTGGTTGCTGCGCGGGCTCGCGCCTGAGGAGGCAACATGAAGGCTCGCTTGCGTTCGCCCGGAAGCGCCGCGCTCGTGCTGGCGCTCGCGCTCGCGGCTTGCGGCGCGCGCGACGAGGGCCGTTTCACCGGCTACGCGGAAGCCGATCTCGTATACGTCGCGCCGGGCGGCGCCGGCACGCTGCAGGCGCTGGCGGTCGCGCGCGGGCAGCGTGTGGCCAAGGGTGCGGTGCTGTTCGCGCTCGACAACGACGCCGAGGCGGCCGCGCGCGCTGCGACCGAGGCCCGGCTCGCCGCGGCGGCGGCGCAGGCGGCGAACCTGCGCAAAGGCCGGCGCCCGCCGGAGGTGCGCGCGGTGGAGCAACAGCTCGCGCAGGCGCGCGCCAACCTCGAGGCGTCGACCGCGCAGCTCGCGCGCAGCGAGAGACTCGTCGAGCAGGGCTTTCTGTCGTCGCTGCAGCTCGACACGCTCAGAAGCGCGCAGGAGCGCGACCTCGCCCGCGTGCGCGAGCTGGAAGCGCAGCTCGTCGTCGCGCGCCTGGCCGCACGCCCCGACGAGATCGCCGCCGCCGAGGCGCAGCGGCGTGCCGCCGCGTTCGACGTCGAGCAGTCGCGCTGGCGCGAGGAGCAGAAGCGCCGTGTCGCACCGGCCGATGCGCTCGTCTTCGACGTGCTGTTCCGCGTCGGCGAGTGGGTGCCGGCCGGCGCGCCGGTGATCGCGCTGCTGCCCGACGGCGCGCTGAAGCTGCGATTCTTCGTGCCGCAGACGCAGCTTGCGCGTATCCGCGTCGGCAGCCGTGTCGAAGCAAGCTGCGACGGTTGCCCGGCCGGGCTCGATGCGGTCGTCACCTTCGTGTCGCCGCAGGCCGAGTTCACGCCGCCGGTGATCTACAGCAACGAGAGCCGGAGCAAGCTCGTTTTTCTCGTCGAGGCGCAACCGTCCGAGGCGGCGCGCGCGGCGCTGAAGCCCGGTCAGCCGATCGACGTGCGGCTTCTGCCGGTCGCGGCGAAATGAACGACGAATTCGCCATCGACGTGCGCGGGCTGACCAAGCGTTACGGCGGGCGCGCGGTCGTCGACGATCTGGCGATCCGGGTGCCGCGCGGGCGCATCTGCGGCTTCGTCGGACCGAACGGCAGCGGCAAGACGACGACGATCCGCATGCTGTGCGGGCTGCTGACGCCGGATGCCGGCGAAGGCACCTGCCTCGGCTTCGACATCCTCCGCGAATCGCGCCGGATCAAGCTGCGCGTCGGCTACATGACGCAGCGCTTCGGCCTGTACGAGGACCTTTCGATCGAGGAGAACCTGCGCTTCATCGCGCGCGTCTATGGGCTGCCGAACGTGAAGGGTGCGGCGGCCGAGGCGCTCGACCGGCTCGGGCTCGCCGAACGGCGCAAGCAGCTCGCGGGAACGCTGTCGGGCGGATGGAAGCAGCGGCTTGCGCTCGCCGCCTGTCTGCTGCACGAGCCGCAGTTGCTGCTGCTCGACGAGCCGACCGCCGGCGTCGATCCGAAGGCGCGGCGCGATTTCTGGGCGCACATTCACGAGCTCGCCGGCGCAGGCATGACGGTGCTCGTCAGTACGCACTACATGGACGAGGCCGAGCGCTGCCATCAAATCGTCTATCTCTCGCTCGGCCGCCTGCTCGCGGCGGGCACCGCCGAGGAGATCCTGCACGCTGCCAAGCTGCGCACCTGGGAAGTTACCGGGTCCGCGCTGCCGCGGGTCGCCGCCCGGCTGGCCGCAACACCCGAGTGGCTGGTCATCCCGTTCGGCACGCGGCTGCACGTCACCGGTACGCGCGACGCCGACTTCGCCGCGTGGCTGGCGGCGCAGCCGGAACGGCTCGACTGCGACGCGCGCGAGATCCCTTCGGGGCTCGAGCATCTGTTCATTTCGCTGATGCAGTCCGATGGATCACACGGACTCCGGTAGGCTGCCGCGCCTGTCGTGGCGGCGCGTGTTCGCGGTGCTCGTCAAGGAGTTCACGCAGCTGAAGCGCGAACGGCTGACCTTCGCGATGGTGCTCGGCATTCCCATCCTTCAGCTCGTGCTGTTCGGCTACGCGATCAACACCGACCCGAAGAACCTGCCGACCGTGGTCGTCGCCGCCGACGCGGGCCCGTACGTGCGCAGCATCGTGCGCGCGGTCGAGAACACCGGGTACTTCCGCGTCTTCGCGACGGTGACCGACGGCGAGGCCGAGGCGCTGATCGCCGCCGGCGACGCGCAGTTCGCGCTGGTCTTTCCGTCGGACTTCGGCACGCGGTTGGCGCGCGGCGAGCGGCCCGCGCTCGCCGTGTACGCCGACGCGACCGATCCGTCGGCCACGGGCGCGGCGCTGGCGGCGCTCGCGCAACTGCCGCAGATCGCGCTCGCGCACGATCTGCGCGGTCCGCTCGCCGGCCTTCGACCCGACGCGCCGCCGTTCGAGGTGATCCTGCACCGCCGCTACAACCCCGAAGGCATCACGCAGTACAACGTCGTGCCCGGGCTGATCGGCGTGATCTTGACGATGACGCTGGTGCTGATGACGGCGATGGCGATCACGCGCGAGCGCGAACGCGGCACGCTGGAGAATTTGCTCGCCACGCCGGTGCGGCCGCTCGAGGTGATGGTCGGCAAGATCCTGCCGTACATGCTGATCGGCTACCTGCAGGTGCTCGTGATCTACGCGGCGGCACGCCTGCTGTTTGCCGTGCCGATGTTCGGCAGCTTCGCGCTGCTGTCGGCCGCGCTGCTGCTGTTCATGCTCGCGCTGCTGTCGATCGGCTTCACGTTCTCCACGCTCGCCGCCTCGCAGGTGCAGTCGATGCAGATGACGCTGTTCTTCTTCCTGCCGAACGTGCTGCTGTCGGGCTTCATGTTCCCGTTCCGCGGCATGCCGCGCTGGGCGCAATGGATCGGCGAGGTGCTGCCGCTCACCCACTTCCTGCGCATCGTGCGCGCGGTGATGCTGAAAGGGGCGGGCCTCGCCGACGTCGCGCCGCACGCGCTGCCGATCGCCGCCTTCATCCTCGTCGTCGGCGCGATCGCGCTGAAGCGCTACCGGCAGACGCTCGATTGAGGCCCGCACCGTCGACGGCCGAGGCACGGAGCCATCCAAACCCTCTCCCCGGACACGGAGAGAGGGCGGGGTGAGGGGTCTCACGCAGGCCGCAGCCCCTCACCCCAACCCTCTCCCCGACGAGCGGGGAGAGGGGGCTCAGCGGATGGGCTGCGTGCGCGCTTCGAGCCACGCCTTCGCGTCGCCCGCGACGTGCGGCGCGAGGCGCGCGCGGACCGTGGCGTGGTAGTCGTTCAGCCACGCGACCTCGTCTTCGGCGAGCAGGCTGCGTTCGATGCAGCGCGCATCGATCGGACACAGCGTCAGCGTCTCGAACTGCAGGAACTCGCCGAACTCGGTCGTCTCCGCCGGCACGTTGAGCACGAGGTTTTCGATCCGCACGCCCCATTTTCCGGGGCGGTACAGCCCCGGCTCGTTGCTCGTGACCATGCCGGGCTCCATCGCGGTAGCCGGATCGGGCGCGAGATGCGGCGTGATGCCGTGCGGGCCTTCGTGCACGTTGAGAAAGTAGCCCACCCCGTGTCCCGTACCGTGGCCGAAGTCGAGCCCCGCGGCCCACAGCGGCGCGCGTGCGACGGTGTCGAGCAGCGGCGAGCGCGTGCCGCGCGGAAACTTCGCGAGCGACAGCCTGATCATGCCTTTGAGCACCCGCGTGAAGTCGCGCTTGTGCTCGGCCGTGATGCGGCCGACCGGGACGACGCGCGTGATGTCGGTCGTCCCGTATTCGTACTGTCCGCCCGAGTCGATCAGCAGCAGCCCGTCGCGGATCGCGCCCGGTTCGCAGACGATCGCGTGCGATTCGACGGTCGCGCGGTAGTGCGGCATCGCGCCGTTGGCGTTGAAGCCTGCGATCGTCGGAAAACTCGGGCAGAGGAACCCCGGCTTGCGCGCGCGTGCCGCGGTGATTCGCTCGTCGATCGTCAGCTCGGTGATCCGCTCGCGGCCCAGCGCGGCTTCGAACCAGGCGAAGAACTCGGCGAGCGCCGCGCCGTCGACCTCCATCGCGTGACGGATGTGCGCGATCTCCTGCGCGGTCTTGCGCGACTTCGCGAGCGTGGTCGGGTTGATCGCTTCGACGATCCTGACGTTCGGCGGCACCGCGCGCAGCAGCCCGTAGACGACGCGGCGTGGATCGATGAGCAGCGTGCTGCCTGCGGGCAGCCGTGCAAGCGCCGCCGGCGCCCAGTCGTAAGGGCGCAGGTCGAAGCCGTCGCCCTCCAGCTTTTCGGCCAGCGCCGTCGGCACCTTGCCTTCGGCGACGAAAAGCTGCGCGCGCTCGAGGCCGATCAGCGCGTGGCCGACGAACACCGGGTTGTACGAGACGTCGGCGCCGCGCAGGTTGGTGAGCCAGGCCAAGTCGTCGAGCGTCGAAACGAAATGCCAGTCGGCGCCGGCCTTGCGCATCGCCTCGCGCAGCGCGGCGAGTTTCTCGGTACGCGCGACGGGCGCAAACGGCGCGCGATGCTCGAACACGGCCGCGTCCGGCAAGCCCGGTCGGTCGTGCCAGACCGCATCGAGCAGATCGAGATCGGTACGCAGCTTCACGCCTTTGGCGGCGAGCGCCGCTTCGAGCGCGCGCGCGGCGGCGACCGCGAGCACGTTGCCGTCGACGCCGACGGTGCCGCCCGCCGGCACGTTGGCCGCGAGCCAGTCGAGGTGCGCCGTGCCCGCCGCGCCCGCGATCTTCATCGGTTCGATCCCGGTGCCGGCCAACTGCTTCTCGGCCTGCACCCAGTAGCGGCTGTCGACCCACAGACCCGCGAAATCGTGCGTGACGATGAGCGTGCCGACCGAGCCCGTGAAGCCGCTCAGCCACTCGCGCGCCTTCCAGCGGTCGGGCAGGTACTCGGACAAATGCGGGTCGGACGACGGCACGAGCCAGGCGTCGAGCGCGTGCTGCCGCATCGCCTGTCGCAGCGCATCGAGTCTTGCGCGCACCTGCGCGCGGGAGGCGTCGAGCGTGTCCATTCGGTCGGTACCGTCAAAAGCCGATGCGGCAGTGTAACGGGGCGGGTTGTACGGCCCGCTCGGGGCGGCCCCCGCCCGCTTTCGCGACCATCGACAGCGCCGTCGCCGGTGCGGTGAACCGGTTCGCAGCGAAGCGAAGCCGCGCTGCGCGCGATTTGAGTTCGCCGCGCGAGTCGGCGACGATTGGCCCGGTGAAACCGCTGCTTTCCCTGCTACTGCTCGCCGTGCTGTTGCTGTCGGCGCTGCTCGTTGCGGTACTCGACCGCGCTTCGCCCGAGCGCGAAGGGTCATTTCATCCGCCCTTTCGCGCCGGGGGGACCGTGACGCGAGTGCTCGACGGCGACAGCTTCGTGCTCGATTCGGACGAACGCGGCGAGCTGCGCGTGCGCCTGCATGCGGTCGACGCCCCGGAATGGACGCAGGCGCACGCGGCCGAGTCCAGGCGCGCGCTGGAGAAGCTGCTGCGCGCCGGGCCGGTCGAGGTCGAGTGCTACAAGACCGACCCGCGCGGCCGCGAAATCTGCCGCGTCTACGCCGGGTCGATCGACGTCGGGCGCGCGCTGGTCGCACGCGGCGCCGCCTGGCACTACGATCGCTACACCGACGAGCAGACACTCGACGAGCGGCGCGAACTGGCGCGGACCGAGGCGCGTGCGCGGCGTGACGGCCTCGGCCTGTGGGCCGCGGCCGATGCGATGCCGCCGTGGGAGTGCCGCGCGCGGCTGCGCGAATTGAAGCCCTGCCGTTGAGCTTCTGTGCGGCCGCACCGATGGTTGACGCCGACGCGGAACGTCCACGGATTCGCCGCACTCGCGCCGTCCGGCGCGCACGCCACACCGCGGTCGAACCGCGCGCGGCAAAAAACCGCAACGATCCGATACCACCACGGAGAACGACCATGCGTTTGGTGCAACATCCGAAGCCGCGCGCACTGCGCCTTGCGGCCGCACTGCTCACCGTGTTCGCCGCAGGGCTGGCGCCCGTCGCCGTGCAAGGCGCGCCGCGCGTCGAACCGCGCGCGGTGCAGCCGCGCGGACCGCTGCTGCCGCACGAGCAGGCGCTGGTGAGCCTGTTCGAAAACGCCGCGCCTTCGGTCGCCTACATCACCACCGAAGTGCTGCAGCCGCGCGGCTTTTTCGCCGCGGAAGTGTCGCAGGGTGCGGGCAGCGGCTTCGTTTGGGACGGCGCGGGCCACGTGGTCACGAACAACCACGTCGTCGCGGGCGCGCGCCGCGTCTTCGTCCAGCTCGATGCGGGCGACCCGATCGAGGCGCGGCCGGTCGGCTTCGCCCCGGAGTACGACCTCGCGGTCGTCAAGCTCGCGCGCGTGCCGAAGGATCTGCGGCCGATCCCGCTCGGCACTTCGCGCGATCTGAGAATCGGGCAGTCGGTCTACGCGATCGGCAATCCGTTCGGCCTGCAGCGCACGCTGACGCAGGGCATCGTCAGCGCGCTCGACCGCGAACTGCCGACGATCGAGGGCTATCGCGAAGTGGCCGGCGTCATCCAGACCGACGCGGCGATCAATCCGGGCAATTCGGGCGGCCCGCTGCTCGACAGCGCGGGGCGGCTGATCGGCGTCAATACGGCGATCCGCTCCGCGAGCGGCAGTTCGGCGGGCGTCGGCTTCGCGATTCCGGTCGATTTGGTCAACCGGATCGTGCCTGCGTTGATCGCGCGCGGGCGCGCGCCGCTGCCGGGCATCGGCATCGAGCCGGTGCGGCCCGATCTGGTCGCGCGCGCCGGCATCTCGGGCGTGGTGATCGCCGCGGTCGGGCGCGGCACGCCGGCCGCCGAAGCGGGACTGCAGCCGCTGAACCGCCGCACCGGCGACCTCGGCGACGTGATCGTCGCGGTCAACGGCCGGCGCGTCGAAACGGTCTCGCAGTTCGCCGCCGAACTGGACCGCGTCGGCGTCGACAACGTCGCCGAGTTGACCGTCGTTCGCGACGGCAAGCAGCGCCGGGTGCCCGTGCGCGTCATCGATCTGCGCGGCTAGACGCTTCACCGCCGCGCGCGGCGGCGTTCGGTTCGCACTCCTTCGGCCGCGCGTGCGGATGCGGCCGGCGGCGCGTATGCTGAAGCGGCGACCGGCCCGAAGGTGCGAAGCGCGCGCCGCTTTCGCTGCGGCGCGTCGCTTGACGGGTGTCAACGCCGCGGATGCCGGCGGGTCGATACTGATTTCGCTGCTGCGGCGCCGCTCGATGGCGCACGGCGCCGTGTTGGCCGGCGCGAAAGGAGCGACCATGAAGATCACCCTGTCAGTCATCAAGGCCGACATCGGTTCGATCGGCGGACACATCGCGCCGTCGCAGCCGCTGCTGGCCGCCGTGCGCGCGCACATCGAAGCGAACGCACAGGGACGGCTCATCGATCACCGCATCTCGTTCACCGGCGACGACGTCGCGATCCTGATGACGCACCGGCGCGGCGTCGGCGACGAAGGCGTGCACAAGCTCGCGTGGGATGCCTTCGTCGCCGGCACCGAAGTCGCGAAGCGGCAGGGCCTGTACGGCGCAGGCCAGGACCTGCTGAAGGACGCGTTCTCCGGCAACGTCAAGGGCATGGGACCGGCCGTCGCGGAGATGGAGATCGAAGAGCGTCCGAACGAGCCGCTCCTGTTCTTCGCCGCCGACAAGACCGACCCCGGCGCGTTCAACCTGCCGCTGTATCTCGCGTTCGCGGATCCGATGAACACGCCGGGGCTGATCCTGTCGCCGAAGATGACAAAAGGCTTCCGCTTCGTGATCATGGACGTGAACGAGACCTCCGGCGACCGCGTGATCGAGCTGGTCGCGCCCGAGCAGCTCTACGACATCGCCGCGCTGCTGCGCGACCCCGAGCGCTACGTCGTCGAGTCGGTGTGGTCGCGCGCCACCGGCGAACAGGCGGTGGCGGTCGCGACTTCGCGTCTGCACAACATCGCGGGCAAGTACACCGGCAAGGACGATCCGGTGATGCTGGTGCGAACGCAGATGAACTTTCCCGCCACCGGAGAAGTGCTCGCGCCGTACGCGACCGCGCACTACGTCGCCGGCGGCATGCGCGGCTCGCACAACATGCCGCTGATGCCGGTTGCGCTGAACACCGGGACGAGCTACTTCGACGGCCCGCCGCTGGTCAGTTGCGCCGCCTACGCGATGCGCGAAGGCCGGCTCACCGACGCGCTCGACGCCTTCGCGCATCCGTTCTGGGAGACCGTGCGCGCGCGTGCCGCCGACAAGGCGATGGAGATGCGGCGGCAGGGCTTCTTCGGCGCGGCGATGCTGCCGATGAGCGAGCTGGAATACACCGGCATCATGGAGAAACTTGCCGAGCTGCAGCCGCGCTTCCGCATCCGCGGCGAAGCGGTCGAACGCAAGGCGGCCTGAGCGCGGCCCGCCCGCGTATGCTCGCCCGCGCGGGCGCGGTGCCCGCTCAAAGGAGAAGTGCATGACGGCGATCACGACCCCCAGCGGGCTGCAATACGAGGATGTGACGGTCGGCACCGGCGCCGTCGCGCGTAGCGGCAACGGCGTGCTCGTGCACTACACCGGCTGGCTCACCGACGGACGCAAGTTCGACTCGAGCAAGGATCGCGGCGAACCGTTCGGCTTCGCGCTGGGCCGCGGCGACGTGATCGCCGGATGGGACGAGGGCGTGGCCGGCATGCGCGTCGGCGGCGTGCGCAGGCTGACGATTCCGCCCGCGCTCGGCTACGGCGCCTGGGGTGCCGGCGACGTGATCCCGCCCGACGCGACGCTGCTGTTCGAGGTCGAACTGCTCGCGGTCGACTGAATCCGCAAGACCTTGCGCCAGCGGCGACGGCGTCTATGCGTGCGCCGACGGCGGTGTGCGCCGCCAGGTCTGCCACAAACCCTCGGCGGAATAGATCGCCAGCGCGATCCAGATCGCGGCGAATCCGAGCGCCTTGCCCGGCTCGAACGGCTCGCGGTACAGCCATACGCCGAGCAGAAGTTGCAGCGTCGGTGCGATGTACTGCAGCACACCGAGCATCGAAAATGGAATGCGGCGCGCGCCGGCGGCGAAAGCGAGCAGCGGCAGCGCGGTGACCGGACCGGCGGCGGCGAGCAGCCAGCGCGTCGGCGCCGAGCCGTCGACGAAGGCGCTCCGATCGATGGTTGCGAGCCAGGCGAGATAGGCGAGCGCCAGCGGAGCGAGCAGCGCCGTTTCGAGCGCGAGCCCTTCGGCCGCGCCGAGCGTTGCGGTCTTGCGCAGCAGGCCGTACGCGGCGAAGGAGAACGCGAGCGTGAGTCCGATCCACGGCAACGCACCGGCATGCCAGGTCAGCCAGGACACGCCCGTCGCGGCGAGCGCGACCGCGGTCCACTGCGCCGCGCGCAGCCGCTCGTGCAGCAGAAGGGCGCCGATCGCGACGTTGACCAGCGGATTGATGAAGTACCCCAGGCTCGCATCGACGACGCGCCCCGCGTTGACGGCCCAGATGTAGATGCCCCAGTTGATCGACACGAGCGCGGCGGTCGCGACGAAGCGGCCGACGAGCGCGGGCCGCTGCAGCACTTCGCGCAGCCAGTCCCAGCGGCGCCGCAGCGCGAGCACGGCGGCGACGAAGGCGAGCGACCAGACCATCCGGTGCGCGAGGATCTCGGTCGCCGCGACGTGCTGCAGCGCTTTGAAAAAGACGGGAAACACGCCCCACAGCACGTAGGCGAGGACGGCGTAGGCGATGCCGGCGTTCATCGGACGGAAGTTCGCGGCGGGCGCGCATTGTGTCAGACGCGCCGCGCCAGCCTGCGTGCGGTGCGCACTTCACAGCCCGAGAAAGCGTTTGACCTCGGCGACCGTGCGCGCGGGGTCCTCCTCCTGCGGCACGTGGCCGAGATCGGCGAAGCGCACGAGCTGGCTGCGCGGGATATCGCGCGCGAAGCGTTCGCCGTGCGCCGGCGGGATCAGCCGGTCGCGTACGCCCCACAGGATCAGCGTCGGTTGCGCGATGGCGCGGATGCGCGCGCCGCGGTCGGCATTGTCGGCCTGGCGCAGCCGCTGCGCGAGTGCGCGCCGGTTGCCCGCGCGCAGCGCGAGCTCGTAATAGCGGTCGACGATGTCCCCCGTCACGCGCGAGGCGTCGCCGTAGACGCCGCGCACGCTCGCGGCGACCAGCGGGCGCGGCAAGACGATCTCGGTCAGGCGGTCAAGCCCCGGAATCAGCGCGATCTGGAAGCCGAGCGGCAGATCGAAGAAGTCGAGCGGATAGCCGACCGCGTCGACCAGGATCAGCCGCTCGACGCGGTCGGGGGCGGCGAGCGCGGCGTTCCACGCGATCTCGCCGCCAAGCGAGTTGCCGCCCAGCACGCAGCGCTTCACACCCAGCGTGTCGAGCAGTCCGACGACGAACTGCACGTAACGCTCGATGCGGTAGTCGCCCTTGGGTTCGGGGCCGGTGAGTCCGAAGCCGGGCAGATCGACCGTGATCACGCGCCGTTGCCCGGCGAGCGCTGCAGCCCAGCCGTCCCAGGTGTGCAGGCTGGCCGCAGTGCCGTGCAGCAGAACGATCGGCACCGGATCGTCGCGCGGGCCGACATCGCGGATGTGAACGGCCATTCCCTGCAGCGCGAGCAACTGCGACGGCGCCGGCGCCCAGCGCGTCATCAAAGCCTCGGGCGGTCGGTCGGGCGCATAGCTCAGCGCGAGCGCGCCGCCGACGGCGACGAGCAGGGCGGCGAGCGCATAACCGAAGGCGCGCAGCAACCGTTTCATCGCGCGCAGGATAGCGCTGCACCTGAACTGGCAGACGCAACCTTTCGTCTTCGGTCAGTCTTGCGCCCGCCGCGGCCCAGGCGCTCAGGGATGCAGCTCGTAACGGCGAGCCGAGTGGGCGAGGGTGGGCCGCGCGGCCGCGCGCGGCTCCGCGCGCAGCGCGGCGTCGACCAGCACGACCGGAGCCTTCGGACCGAGCGCCGCCCGCTCGGCCGCGAGCGCGTGTTGAAGCGCGCCGTCGACGCCGTTGTGCAGGGTGACGATCGGCACCCCGGCGCGCCGCGCAAGGCGCTGCATCGCCTCGTTGCGCGCCAGGTCGCGCACGTACAGCCGTGCCGCGCCGCGCTCGCGCGCCGCCTGAGCCGCGTGCTCGAGCAGTCGGGTGCCGATGCCGGCGCCGCGCGCCTGCGGCAACACGCTCAGTCCGAGCTCGATACCGTGCGCGCCGCACGCCAAATGCAGCGCGCCGGCGATATCGAGCACCGGGTCGACGACGGCGTAGACGGCGTCGCGTTCGAAGTCGATGCCGCCCACGTGCTCGATGACGGCCTCGTCGGTCATCGTTCGGCCGAAGCGCATCCGGCGATCCTGCGGCGGCAGCGCCAGGAAATGCGCGACGAGATCGTGAAAGTGAAGTGAATCCAAGCGAACGGCTGTTCGCATCCGTGAACCCTCCTTCGGTCGATGTCGACGCAGCGGCCGCACGACGCGCCCGGTTGTGGTTGCTTGTTCTGGCGCGCGGCGACTTGCGCCGTCGCGGCAAAGATTATCGACCCGCATTCTGACCCGGAGATGGCCGATGAGTTTCCACGCGGCGTTGCGCGATCGCGCGTCGCGCGGTTTCGCTAAGCCGTGCGATTCATCACCGAAAAAAAACCGCGGCACTGGGCCGCGGTTTGTCGCCACGCGTCCGAACTCAGACGACGCGGATCTGGGCCGCCTGCGGGCCTTTTTGGCCCTGCTTGACGATGAACTCCACGCGCTGCCCCTCGGTGAGCGACCTGAAGCCGCCCGCCTGGATCTCGGAGAAATGCGCGAACAGATCCTTGCCGCCGTCATCCGGCGTGATGAATCCGAAACCTTTTGCGTCGTTGAACCATTTGACGACACCCGTAGCCATATTCACGTCCTCGATGAACAAGTTGAGAAGTCAATCGCGAATGGCGAACGCCCTCCGCGAGCCAACGATCAAGCTAAGTAAACCTGGGGAACCGAGGACGCGCCGTTGTTCAACGAACAAACAAACGGGCCTTGAGCAACCGGAGGAAAACAGACACTCAAACGAAAGCGAGGCGAATCCTACGCGAATTCCGGCACGCTGTCGAATGATATTTTTTCGGCGGGTTCGCCATGGGTGCGGGAGGTCGAAGATGAAGCGTGCGGAATGGAACGGGGCGGTGCTGGCCGAGTCCGACGACATCGTGACGGTCGAAGGCAACGCGTATTTCCCCGCGGCGTCGCTGCGGCGCGAGTACTTCGTGGACAGCCCGACGCACACGGTGTGCCATTGGAAGGGCACGGCGCGCTACTACACGATCCGGGTCGGCGGCCGCGAGAATCCGGACGCCGCCTGGTACTACCCCGAGCCGACGGAAGCCGCGCGGGCGATCAAGGATCGCGTGGCATTCTGGAAAGGCGTGACCGTGCGCGACGTATGAGCCGCCGCGCGCGATGGGCTCGGAAGCCGTGAAGCTGAATTCCTCGCCGCAGAGACGTCGAGGGCACGGAGCACCGCGCCAGCACAGTCTCGCCCCTGCGGCGGCGCCCCCCGGACTTGATCCGGGGCAGCGGCCCGCTCGCGACGAAAGCTTGACAGGTGCTCAGTCGCCGGGAGCAGCGTCGGCCGGCGGCAGCGAGGCGTGCAGGCGCGCGGCGATCGCGTCGAGCGCGGCGCGCGGACGCGGCCGGCCGAAGTAGTTCAGCGTGGCGAGCACGAAGCGCCCGATCACCGCGAGCGTGTCGCCGCCGCCGCGCGGCACCACGTGTACGTGCACGTGCGGAACGTGCTGCCCGGCCGCGGGCCCGTCGTTGACGAGCAGGGTGTAGCCTTCGGCGCGCAGCCCGGCGGCGCGTTGCGCGAGCTGCACGCGCGCCACCGCATCGAACAGCGCGCGGCGTTCGGCGGGTGCCAGTTCGTCGAGGCGCACCGCGTGCCGCAACGGCACGACCAGCGCGTGACCTTCGCGCACGCCGTACAGATCGAGGAAGGTCAGCGTCGAGGACGTGCGCTCGACCACGCTCGCCGGCTCGAGCCCCTCGACGATGCGGCAGAAAAGGCAGTCTTTCATCGCTGGCCGCGAAGCATACGCGCGCGGCGCGGTAACCTTGTGCGGTCACCCGTCCCAACGAGGAATCGCCATGAAACGTCCGCTCGCGGCGGCATTCGCCGCCCTGACGATCGCGTCGGCAGCGCACGCGACCGATGTCGGCATCACCGTCGAGATCAGCCAGCCCGGCGTCTACGGTCGCGTCGACATCGGGCGCTTTCCGCAGCCCGCGGTGATCGTTCCGCAGCCGGTGATCATTGCGCCGCCGCCGCCGCACGTCGTCGTGCAGCCGATCTACATGTGGGTGCCCTACGGCCACCGGAAGAACTGGGCCAAGCATTGTCACCGCTACAACGCCTGCGGCTATCCGGTCTACTTCGTGCGCCACGACTGGTACGACCGGCACGTGCGCCGCGGCGACGATCGGCGCGGGCGCGACGACGATCACGGCCGCGGCAAGGGCAAAGGCAAGGGCAAGGGCCGCAACTGAGCGGGCAGCCCAGCCGATCCGTCGCATCGACCGGACAGCCACGTGACCGAGCCCGTCGCCGTCACCTACCTGTTCACCGACATCGAGGGCAGCACCCGGCTGTGGGAGGAGGCGCCCGAGCGGATGCGGCTGGCGCTCGCACGGCACGACGCGCTGTGCCGCGCGGCGGTCGAGCGCCATTGCGGGACGATCGTCAAGACCACCGGCGACGGCGTACATGCGGCGTTCGACAGTGCGTGCGATGCGCTCGCGGCCGCGGTCGACATGCAGCTCGCGCTCGCCGCGCCCGAGGCGGGCGACGGCATCGCGCTGCGGATCCGTTGCGGACTGCATCGCGGCGCGGACGAGCGGCGCGCCGGCGACTTCTACGGCCGCGAGGTCAATCGTGCCGCGCGGATCATGGGCGTGGCGCACGGCGGACAGATCCTCGTTTCGCAAGCGGTGGCCGACGCGGTGCGCAACGCTGCACCCGCGGACGTTTCGTTGCGCGATCTGGGTGTGGTCCGGCTGCGCGACCTGGCCGCGCCCGAACGCGTCTACCAGGTCATCCACCCGCGGCTGCGCGCGGAATTCCCGGCGCTGCGTTCGCTCGAGGCCACACCGAACAACCTCGCGCAGCAGTTGAATTCGTTCGTCGGCCGCGGCCGCGAACTCGCCGAGGTGCGGCGCCTGCTCTCGACCAACCGTCTGGTGACGCTGCTCGGCATGGGCGGCATCGGCAAGTCGCGTCTGTCGGTGCAGCTCGGCGCCGAAGTGCTCGACGACTACCCGGACGGCGTGTGGCTGATCGAGCTGGCGCCGCTGGCCGACGCGCAGCTCGTGCCGCAGGCGGTCGCTTCGGTGCTCGGCGTCAAAGAGGAAGCCGGCGGTACCGTGCTCGATGCGCTGCTCAAGTTCGCGCGCGACCGGACGCTGCTGCTCATCCTCGACAACTGCGAACACCTGGTGCATGCGTGCGCGAACGTCGCCAAGCGGCTGCTGCAGGCCGGACCGAAAGTAAAGATTCTCGCCACCAGCCGCGACGCGCTGCGGATCGCCGGCGAAACGGTCTTCCAGCTCGCGCCGCTTGCCGCGCCCGACCCGCAGGCGCATCCGACCGCGGAAGCGCTCGCGGACAACGACGCGGTACGTCTGTTCGTCGAGCGCGCCACCGCTGCACAGCCGGCGTTCCGGCTCACCGTGAACAACGCGCGGACGGTGGCCTCGATCTGCCACCAGCTCGACGGCATTCCGCTCGCGCTCGAGCTGGCGGCGGCGCGCACGCGCGCGCTCGCCGTCGAGGCGATCGCCGCGCGGCTGCATGAGCGCTTCAAGCTGCTCGTCACCGGCGATCGCACCGTGCTGCCGCGCCAGCGCACTTTGCGCGCGCTGATCGACTGGTCGTACGACCTGCTCACGCCGCCGGAGCGCGCGCTGTTCCGACACCTGTCGGTCTTCGCCGGCGGCTGGACGCTGGAAGCTGCCGAGGCGGTCGGCGCAGCCGGCGAGATCGAAGCGGCCGACGTGCTCGATCTGCTGGCGCGTCTGGTGGAAAAGTCGCTCGTCATCGCCGACATCGACGGTGGGCGCTATCGGATGCTGGAGACGGTCCGGCAATACGCGCTCGAACGGCTGCGCGAAGCCGGCGACGAAGAGGCGACGCGTGCGCGACACCTCGAGCACTGCGTCGCGCTCGCGGCGCAGGCGTTTGCGGAGCTGGCCGGACCTCGGCAGGGAGTTTGGCTGCGGCGGCTCGACGAAGAGCGGGACAACCTGCTCGCTGCGATCGCCTGGAGCGGCGGCGCGGACGAGCGCGCGGCGTCGGGCCTGCAACTCGTCTACGCGCTGCGGCCTTACTGGATCAGTCGCGCGCTATTGACGCTGGGACAGCAAGTCACGATCGCGGCGCTCGGATGGCCGGCGCTGCGGAGTCGAAGCGTCGAACGCTGCCGGGCGCTGTTCGGCGCGGGTCAACTGTGCTTCTTCGGCGGCCGCGACGCCGAGGCTCGCGCGTATTTGACGGAGAGCCTGGCGATCGCGCGCGAGCTTGCCCGAAGCGACGTGGTCGCGCGCGTGCTGCAGCCGCTCGGCATGGCGTGCCTCGGCGAAGGCGATTCGGGCGCGGCGCGCGTGTGTCTGGAGGAGGCGCTTGCGCTGGCGCGCGAGCAGGGCGATCTGCGCGAGCTCGCCGGCGCGCTCAACTCGATGGCGATGCTGTGCCGGATCGAAGGCCGGCTCGCCGATGCCGAAGCGCTCTATCGGCAGGCGATCGAAGCTGCGCGCACCGTCGGAAACCAGGAGAGCATCGCCATCGGCCTGCTCAACCTCGCCATCGTGCAGGTGCTCTCGGGTCGAACCGAGGGGGCCGCTCCGAATCTGCTCGAAGCCGACGCGATCGGGCGCCAGATCGGATCGCGTCCGGTGCAGCGCAGCTTTCTCGAGGTCTGCGCGGGCCTGGCCGCGGCAACGAGCGACTTCGAACGCGCTGCGCTGTACTTCGGTTGGGCCGAGATGCAGCGCGAGGAAACCGGCTTGCGGCGCGACCCGGCCGACCAGGCGTTTCTTTCGCAGGCCGTCGACGCAGCGCGCGCAGCGCTGGGCAACGACGCGTTTGTGCGCATCCAGGCCGACGGCCGCGCGGTGCCCGGGGCGCTCGTCCTGGAGCAGGCGCGTGTCTGGCTCAGCGGCGCCGTACTCGCTACCACCCGTTGACGATCGGCGGATCGACCTCGAACGTCTTCTGCCCGTCGCTGACCCGGATCGAGTATTTGTAGACGCCCGGTCGGGTGTTCCGGTTCAGGCAGGCGAACGCCCGGCCGTCCTCCGATCGCTTGCACTCGACGATCTCGTTCTGGCTGCGATCGAGCACGACGGCCTCGCCGCCGTCGGGCGTGCGCACCGCGCGGTCGGTGACGCGGCCGTGGATCTCGATGCCTCGATCGGCGAACCGCAGGGGCGAGTCGGCGGGAAGCCGCCACGTGATCGTCACGTTCCTCTCGTCCGAGAAGAACGTCAGGACTTCGGGCGCGACGCGAACGCGGCCGTCGGCGATGCTCACCTGGGGATTGCTGCGTTCCTTCAACGGCGTGACCAGCTTCACCGTCTGACAGCCGGTCAGCAGCAGGCCCAACAGGGCGGAGGGCACGATACGTCGGTTCAATTTCTTGTCCTCCTCGTCAACGGGGTGGGTGCTGCGCGCATGCGGCGTTTCGACCGCGTGCCATGGTACGCGAGCGCCTTCGTGCGCGGTCGCCATGAAGCCGTGAGTATTCGGCATGCGACGGACGCGATGTTCGGCAGGCGCAAGCCGGCCCGTCGACCCCGCCGACCGCCGGATCGGCGGCCGAGCCGCGCCTGCGCGCGACGAAACGCCGAAAAGCCGGAATGAACTGCAAGACGGGCTTTGGTCGTGACAAAACCGCGTCTCCAGCTTGCGCCGCGATTTGCGCAGTCCATCGCAATCCGCTCGCGCCTCGGGGTGCGTCTGCCTACAGTTCGCTCATCGCAACGACGCAACCCGAACGAAAGGACCGGACCATGAAAACGAACTTCGCCACTCCGACCAAAGCGCGCTTCGCCGCTTTCGTCCTCGCGCTCGTCACCAGCACGACCGTGCTCGGCGCGACGGTCTTCGCGATGCAGCCGCGCTACGAGGGCACCGACCCGCAACCGATCGCGCTCGAGCGCGTGGTCGTCAGCGCCCCGGCAGTGAACTGAGCGCCGCGCGCGCAAGCCGACCCCGAGCCCGGCCTCGGCCGGGCTCTGTTTTTTGCGCGGAACGTGCGTTGCGACAGCGCCGTAGGGCGTGCGCCACCGCGCGCAGAACACCGGCGGCGCACCGGGGACGACGGTGAATGCGAACGCGATCCGAGGAAGATCGAAGCGTTCCGAGCGGGGAGGGCGGGCTGCTATAAACGTGAAGCCCGCAGCTCACCGCCGAGCGCGCAGAGGGCGCGGAGAAACTTCGACGGCTTGCGCCGAAGGCGCGGCCCGCCCGATCGCCGCGCGGTGTACGGCGCGCCATACCATCCGTATCCTGCGTTCTGCGGACGAAGCTTGCACCCTCCACCGCCTGCATACGAGACTGCCGACATGCTTGCTGCCTTCTACGATCGCACCGGCGCCGCGCGCGAAGTGCTGCGCCTCGGCGAGTTTCCGACGCCCGACCCCGGCGCCGGCGAGGTCCGCGTCAAGCTTGCCACCTCCGGCGTCAACCCGTCCGATGTCAAGACGCGCGCCGGGCTGCGCAATCCGACGCTGCCGTTCGCGAAGATCGTTCCGCACAGCGACGGCGCGGGCGTGATCGATGCGGTCGGTGCTGGCGTGCCGGCGTCGCGCCTCGGCGAACGCGTGTGGATCTGGAACGCGGCGTGGAAGCGCGCCTTCGGCACCGCCGCGCAATACGTCGTGCTGCCTTCGCATCAGGCGGTGCGGCTGCCGGACGGTGTGGGCTTCGACGTCGGCGCCTGCCTCGGCATTCCGGCGCTGACCGCGCTGCACGCGGTGCGCATGGACGGCGGCGTGGCGGGCAAGTCGGTGCTCGTCACCGGCGGCGCCGGCGCGGTCGGGCACTACGCGGTGCAGATGGCTCGACTGCTTGGTGCGCGCCAGGTGATCGCGACGGTCAGCAGCTCGCAGAAGGGCGCGCTGGCCGAGCGCGCCGGCGCCGACCTCGTCATCGACTATCGCGGCGACGATGTCGGCACGCGCGTGCGCGAAGCGACCGACGGCGAGGGCGTGGACCGCGTGATCGAGGTCGACTTCGCCACCAACGTCGCCGAGTCGATCGCGGTGCTCAAACCGGAAGGCGACATCGTCGTCTACGGCAGCAGCAAGCCGGAGATCGCGGTGCCGTTCTTCCCGGCGATCGTCAAGAACGTGCGCGTGCGCTTTTTCATCGTCTACAACCTGGCGCCCGCCGACCGTGTCGCGGCGATCGCGCAACTGACGCGTTGGCTGGAGCAGGGCAGCCTGCAGCACAACATCGCCGCGCGGCTGCCGCTCGCCGCGATCGCCGAGGCGCACGAGCTCATCGATAGCGGCCGCGCGGTCGGCAACGTGGTGCTCGAGATCGACTGAGCGACGCGCGCTACTTGCCGCCGAGCCCCATTTTCCTCGCCACGTCGGTGTAGATGCGCACCTTGGCCTTCATGAACGCATCCATCTGATCGACGCCGACGCTGATCAGCTCGAAGCCGCTTTTCGCCGCCAGCTCCTTCATCTCGGGATCGTCGTTCAGCGCGGCCCACAGCGCCGACATGCGCCTGCGCAACTCGGGCGGCGTGGACTTCGGCATACCGATGCCGCGATAGGCGCCGTCGACCCATTCGACGCCCAGCTCCTTGAAGGTCGGCACGTCGGGCAGCAGCGGATGGCGCTTGTCCATCGCCACCGCGAGCGCGCGCACCTTGCCCTTGTTGTTCACCGCGAACGCCGTGTAGGTCATCGCGCCGTCGACGTGCCCGGCGAGCACGGAGGTCGTCATCTCGCCGGTGCCCTTGTACGGGATGTAGGTGGTCTTGATGCCGAACGCGGCGTTCAGCCGCTCGTGCGCGGCGTGGTTCGCGGAGTTCAAACCCGAGCCGCCGAGCGAGAGCTTGCCCGGACTTTCCTTGGCCGCCTTGACGAAGTCCTCAAAGCTCTTGATCGGGCTCGCCTCGCGCACGACCAGCGCATCCGGCGTGTAGTGGAACCAGAACACCGGCACGATGTCCTCGGTCTTGTACTGCACCTGGCCTTCGAGCGGCTGGAACACGATGTGCGGCAGATTGATGCCGACGATGTTGTGGCCGTCGCCCGGAAGCTGGTTGATCTGCGCCCACATCAGGCCGCCGCCCGCACCGGGCTTGTACTGGATGATCGTCTCGATCGCCGGGCACTTCTTCTTCAGCACCATCTGCTGATGGCGCGCCGACAGGTCCGACTCGCCGCCCGGCGTGAAGGCCTGCCAGTACAGGATGTTCTTGTCGGGACAGGTCTGCGCCGACACCGCGGACGCCAGGCCCAGCAGCAGCATCGCAAGCGATCGCTTCATCGTTCGTCTCCTCGTCGGTTGGAACATCGATGCAACATCATGCCGCACGCGAACCGTCAACGGGCGATGCGCTCGCAGACCGCGCGCGTGACCTCGGCGGTGGTCGCCGTGCCGCCCAGATCGCGCGTATGCAGTCTCGGCTCGGCGGTGACCGCTTCGATCGCGCGCATCAGCTTCGCCGCCGCGGCGGGCTCGCCAAGGTGCTCGAGCATCATCACCGCGGACCAGAACGTGCCGATCGGATTGGCGAGCCCCCGGCCCATGATGTCGAACGCCGAGCCGTGGATCGGCTCGAACATCGACGGGTAACGGCGCTCGGGATCGATGTTGCCGGTCGGCGCGATCCCGAGGCTGCCCGCGAGCGCGGCCGCGAGATCGCTCAGGATGTTGGCGTGCAGGTTGGTCGCGACGATCGTGTCGAGCGACGCCGGCCGGTTGACCATGCGCGCGGTCGCGGCGTCGACCAGCGCCTTGTCCCAGGTCACGTCCGGAAACTCGCGCGCGATCTGCGCGGCGATCTCGTCCCACATCACCATCGCGTGCCGTTGCGCGTTGGACTTCGTGATCACCGTGAGCTTCCTGCGCGGCCGCGAGCGCGCCAGCGCAAAGGCGAAGCGCATGATCCGCTCGACGCCCGCGCGGGTCATCATGCTGACGTCGGTCGCCACTTCGAACGGATGGCCGCGGTGCGCGCGGCCGCCCACACCGGCGTATTCGCCTTCGGTGTTCTCGCGCACGATCACCCAATCGAGATCGCCCGGCGCGCAGCGTTTCAGCGGGGACTCGATGCCCGGCAGCAGGCGCGCCGGCCGCTTGTTCTCGATGTGGCGGAAGGTGATTCATCCCTTGCTGAGGTCGTAGGGCGACAGTTCGAGCGAGAACTTGTCGCCCGCAAGGATGCGAATGTGATGCTTGCACATCTTGCCGGCGGAATACGCGACCAGCGCGTGACCGTTGTCCAGCGTGACGCGGTAACGGCTATCCGGCAGCACTTCGTCGACGACAGCGTTCATTTCGAGATGTTCTTCCTCGGCCATGATGAATCCTTCGGGCAGCAAAGCGGAAAGCCGCGCGAGGCGGCTGCTGTTGAGCAAGCGCCGCGCGCCGACCGACCTCGCGCTACAGCGAGGTCGCGGCGACGGCGCGGGGCCGAATGCGACGAGTGCGGCTCGCGGCCGGCTGTCGGCCGCGGCCGCCGTTCAGACGATCCGGATTTCCGCCGCCCGCGGGCCTTTGGCGCCCTGCCTGACGACGAACTCGACGCGCTGTCCCTCGGCAAGCGATTTGAAGCCGCCGCTGTGGATCTCGGAGAAGTGCCCGAACAGATCCTTGCCGCCGTCCTCGGGGGTGATGAATCCGAACCCTTTGGCGTCGTTGAACCACTTGACTGTGCCTGTTGCCATTTTCTCGTTCCTTGAACCTGAAAGCCGCGTTTGAACCACGGAGACACAGAGAACACCGAGGAAAAACAGAGTTTTGCAGGTCTTTTGTGTCTCACCCGTCGGGTGATCGTGTTTCCTCATCGCAGACGCTTGTTCTGCCGCAGTTCTCTGTGCCCTCCGTGTCTCCGTGGTGAGGAATTCAGGTTGAAAGGTCAATGAGAAGTGATCGGCCGCGAGAACGCCCCGCGGCGAGCCGACGATCAAGAAACGCGAACCTGGAAAACCCGGGATGCGCCGTCGCAATGAATCGGACGGGCCTGAGAGAACCGGAGGAAAGACGAACCTTCAACGCAAGCGCACGCACGGTACCCGCTTTCGCACCGCGTGTCGAACCATTTAGTTTTTGCGCGGGGACTCGAAATGCGGCAACGGCGTGCGATGCGCGACGCCCATGCCTGCACGGACGAACGAACTTCCCGCATGCGTCGCAGGGTCCATACTGTGCCGCGCGGATGGATTGGAACGTAGCGACGAAAGGACCACCATGAGGCGCAAGTCTGAAACTCCAGTGCGGCCGGTCATCCATGTACCGGTGCGCATCCACTGGACCGACGAGAGGTTGCAGGCGCTCACCCAGGAGCAGCTGCTCGGCCTGCTCGGCAACCTCGATCATCAGAGAGCGATCGGCCGCATTCCGTCGGACGCAGCACAGACGCTCGACCGGCGCATCAGCGGGCTGCTGACGGGCCGCAACGGCAGCAAGAGCCGCAAGCGGTTTGCCGGCCTGGCCATCGCTGCAGTCGAGGAATCGCAATGATCGTGCGCCGGCGTACCTGGTTGCACCGGCTCGCGGGCCAGTGCTTCCCGCAGACGATCTCGTTCGCCGACCGCGTCACCGCCGCGATGGCACGCCTGCATCCGCGCAGCACGGGCGGCAATCCGCTGGAGCTGCGGGCGGGCTGCTGGGACTTCCCGGACGCATCCGGAGGCGTTGCGTTTCACGCAGCGCTACGGCGTACGCGCGCCTGACGCGGATCGGTCGCAATTGCATGTGGAGCGTTCAGATCGTGCCGGCACCGATGCGGTGATATTCACGGTGCGTGCCGGCGAACCCGAACGTCGGTGCGCGGCCGTCGTGGACCGCCGCCCGCGGACGATGCGGATAGCCCCGGATGTTGAGCACCACGCGCTGTTCGGCGAGGAACCTGCGGTGCGCTGCGGAGCCCCGATGCCGCAGCGTGTGGACCGCTGTGCGCCGTGTCAGTCGACTTCAGCAAGGGGCTGCTACTTCCCCCACGAATCCTTCAACGTTACCGCCAGATTGAACACCGGCTTCTCGCGGGTGTGGTTCTTGCGATCCGCGACGAAGTAGCCGTTGCGCTCGAACTGGAACTTGTCGTCGGGCTGTGCGTCGGCGAGCGAGGCTTCGACATAGGCGCGCAGCACGGTCTTGCTGTGGGGGTTGATCAGGTCGAGGTAGTTCTTGTCGCCGGCGTCGGGCTGCGGGTCGGTGAACAGGCGGTCGTACAGCCGCACTTCGGCGGGCACGCTCGCGTGCACGGGCAGCCAGTGGATGGCGGTCCTGGTCTTGACGCTCGATTGCCCCGGCGAGCCGCTGCGCGTCTCGGGCAGGTATTCGGCGTGCACGGTAACGATGTTGCCGGCGGCGTCCTTCTCGACGCCGGTGGCGCGCACCACGTACGCGAAGCGCAGCCGCACCGGGTTGCCCGGCGCGCCGTCCTTGCCCAGCGCCAGGCGGAAGTAATCCGCCGGCGGGTTCTCCATGAAGTCTTCCGCCTCGATCCATAGCTCGCGCGCGAACGGGATCGTGCGCGTGCCCATCTCGGGCTTCTGCGGATGCACCGGGATCACGCACGCCTCGGTCTGCCCTGCGGGGTAGTTGTCGAGGATCAGCTTGATGGGCCTGAGCACCGCGGTGGCGCGCGGCGCGCGCGCGTCGAGATCGTCGCGCAGCGCCTGTTCCAGTTGCGAATAGTCGATCCACTGCAGGCTCTTGCTGACGCCGATGCGCTCCATGAAGAGCTGGATCGACTGCGGGGTGTAGCCGCGCCGGCGCAGCCCGACGATCGTCGGCATGCGCGGGTCGTCCCAGCCCTCGACGTGCCGATCCTCGACGAGCTGGATCAGCTTGCGCTTGCTCATCACGACGTACGTCAGGTTGAGCCGGTTGAACTCGTGCTGGTGCGGCAGCATGAACGGGTTCGGTTTGCGCTCGTCGAGCGCGGCCTGCAGCAGCGGCGTGAAGCACTCGGCGCGCTCGCGCAGCAGCTTCAGCAGTTCGTCGGCGTCGTTGACCGCGAGGTCCGGGTTCCTGCTCCAGCTCGCGAACATCGCCTCGGCGCGGCGCTCGTAGCGCGAGTGGCCGAGCTTGTCCGCGAAGTTCCGGCAGTGCAGCGCGAACTGGCGCCTGGCTTCGACGCCTTGCGCGGCGATCTCCTCGAGCATTCGCTTGGCGGCCTCGAACTGCGGCCGCCGCAGCACGGGCACGATGCGCTCGAGCGTCCAGTCGTAAAACGGCCGCTGGTCCTCGAACTCGAGCGTGCAGATCGAGTGCGTGATGTTCTCCAGCGCGTCCTCGATCGGGTGCGCGTACGCGTACATCGGATAGATGCACCAGCGATCGCCGGTCATGTGATGCGTGGCGAAGCGGATGCGGTAGATCGTCGGGTCGCGCATGTTGATGTTCGGCGAGCCCATGTCGATCTTCGCGCGCAGCACCATGCTGCCTTCGGCGTGTTTTCCCGCGCGCATCTCGCGGAACAGCCGCAGGCTTTCTTCGATCGGCCGGTCGCGGTACGGCGAGTTGACACCGGGTTCGGTCAGCGTGCCGCGCGTGGCGCGCATCTGCTCGGCCGTCTGCTCGTCCACGTACGCGTAACCGGTGGCGATCAGGTGCTCGGCGAAGCGGTACATGTCCTCGAAATAGTCCGAGGCGTGGTACAGGTTGCGCTCGATGCCTGCGGGCGTCGGATGTTCCCAGTCGAAGCCGAGCCAGCGCACGGCTTCGAGAATCGAATCGACGTACTCCTGATCTTCCTTGACCGGGTTGGTGTCGTCGAAGCGCATGTGACAGCGCCCGCCGAAGTCGCGCGCCAGGCCGAAGTTCAGGCAGATCGATTTGGCGTGCCCGATGTGCAGATAGCCGTTCGGCTCCGGCGGAAAGCGCGTGCGGATCCGCGCGGGATCCTTCGGCGCGTGCTCGTGGATGTCGTAGACGCCGGGCCGGCCGGCCCAGTGGCGGTCTTCGTAGGTGCCGCGGACCAGGTCCTCGGCGATGATGTTGCGAATGAAGTTGGTCGCCGGTGCGCGTTCGGCTTCCTTTCGCCCGCCGCCCTTGCCGCCCGTTCCCGGACCCGCCTTGCTGTCCATCGCAACTACCCGCGCCCCGATGCTCGAAGTGTCACGGCATTGTAGCTTCGGCTGCTGCGACGCAGCGGCAACAGCGACGGCTGCGGTGTCGGATGCTCCGTTCCCCGGGGATGCAAGACGCCTCGTCGCGACGGCGCTCAAACCTCGGGCTTTAAGAACCTTGTCCAGTGCGATGCGTCGATTTCGGCGACGCTACCGCCGGTGGCTGCGGCCGGCGCGTCGCGTGCGTTCGAATGCAGCTCGTGCGGCACGAAGCCGCCTGCTTCGGTGTCGAACACCAGCACGCGGCCGTCCTCGATCACGTAGTACCAGCCGTGCAGGAACAGTTCGCCGTCGCGCACGCGCTGCGCGACCATCGGATAGCTCATCAGCCGTTCGAGCTGCAGCAGGATCGAGCGCTGCTCCACCCGGCGCAATACCTGCGGCGATTCCGGCTCCGGCACGGCGGCGTCGCGCGCGAGCTCCAGCCAGGCGAGCAGGTGATGCGCCTCGGCCGGCGGCGGCGCGTACAGCCCGCGGATCGCGCCGCAATGGCTGTGGCCGCACACAACGATGTTGTGCACCTGAAGCTGCAGCACCGCGAACTCGATCGCCGCGGCCGTCCCGTGAAAGCCGGCCGACATGTCCCACGGCGGTACCAGATTGCCGACGTTGCGCGCGATGAACAGCTCGCCCGGGCCGCAGTCCATCAGCGCGTACGGCACGATGCGCGAGTCGGAGCAGCCGATGAACAGCGTCTTCGGCTGCTGGCCTTCGTCGACGAGCCGGCGGTAGGTCTGCTCGTAGCGCGGGAAAAAGTCGCGCTCGAACCGCGCAAGCCGGGCGAGCAGGTCGTCCATTCGCCTCCTCCGAGAAGCGCCGTCAACTCCCCGCGCCCGCGGAGCGCGAGAGAGGCGGGGTAGAGGGCAGCGGCTCGGTCACGCGCGGTGAGTGCAGCGATCGCTCAATGCGTACGCGCACCCAGATCGAGCGCGTCGTGCGCGAGGGTGTGCGCGTAGTCGCGCAGCGCAACGCGCTGGTTGCGGTCGGCCAGATGCGCGGCGATGCGCTGGCGACGGCCTCGTACGGCAGCGCATCGCCGGCGACGTAGCGCGCGACGCGGACGATGTGCAGCCCGTAGCGCGTTTCGACGAGCTTCGGGATGATCCCGGTCGCGCCGAAGACCTCGACCGCCTGCCAGAGCTCGGGAACGACCGACTCGCGCGCGATCCGGCCAAGGCTGCCGCCGACGCGGCCCGACGGGCAGTTCGACAGTTCCGCCGCGCGCGCGGCGAAGGTCTCGGGCGCGGCGAGCACGTCGCGCAGCGCGGCTGCCGCGCGTTCGCGCAGCGGTTCGAGCGGCACGGCGTCGGTCACCGCGAACAGGATGTGGTCGGCCTCGGCGAGCGCGCCCGCGCGGAACCGCTCGGGATGCTGCGCGTAGTAGCGGCGGCACTCGGCGTCGGTCGGCGGCGGCACGACGACCTCGCGCTCGAGCAGCGCGTCGATCGTCGCCTCCTCGGTGGCGCGCTCGATGCCGAGCGCGGCGGCGCGCTCGAGCAGGCGTTCGCGGATCTGTCGGATCAGCATGTCAGCGGCGCGCGCGCACGATCTGATAGGCGCGCGTCAGGTAGGCGAGCGAAGCGAAGCCGCTCCAGATGTGCACGAGCCGCGAGAACGGGAACACCAGGAAGATCGTCATGCCGAGCACCAGGTGCAGCTTGAACACGGGGGCCACGTCGGCAACGTAAGCGGCCGCATCGGTGCGGAAGGTCGCGATGTGCTGCGCCCAGGTCATCAGCTTGATCATCTCCGCGCCGTCGCGGTGCTGCCACGACACCGTGATCGAGAACAGTCCCAGCAGGAGCTGGAGCAGCAGCAGCCACAGCACGATCCAGTCCATCGTGGTCGTCGTCGCGCGGATGCGCGGCTCCGTATAACGGCGGTGCATCAGGATCGCCAGCCCGGCGAGCATCAGCAGACCGAAGATTCCGCCGGCGACGATCGCCAGCATCTGCTTGGCCGGCGCTTCGACGCCGACCGCGTGCCAGACCGGTACGGGCGTCAGCAGCCCGACCAGGTGCCCGAAGAAGATGCCGAGGATGCCGATGTGGAACAGGTTCGAGCCGAGCCGCAACTGCCCGGCGCGCAGCATCTGGCTGGAATCCGACTTCCACGTGTACGGGTCGCGATCGAAGCGGATCAGGCTGCCGATCAGGAACACCGCGATGCAGATGTACGGATAGATGCCGAACAGGAAGGTATTCAGAGAGCTCATCGGGGCCTCCGGTGGATCTGGATCGTCTGGACGTCGGGACTCGGCGCTGCCCTGCACGAGCCGGCGGGCGCGGCCGCGTCGAGGAAGTCGACCGGCTCTTCCTTCCATGCGTCGTCGATCGCCTCGAACGTCGTGTCGTCTTCGGCGTCGATCTCGTTTGCCGCGAGCGGCGCCTCGCCCGCAGCCGCGAGCAGCACGTCGAATACGGCCTTGTACGGACTGTCGCGGCGCGCGAGCGCACTGCCGATCGCCCGCAGGATGTGCGCGATGTCGCCGAGCCGTTCGCGCGCGGCCGCCTCGTCGAGCAGCGACAGGTACTCGAGGAACGCGGGCAGGTAGTCGGGAAGCTGTTCGGTGGCCGGCTCGATGCCGGCCTCTCGATACATCGCGAGCAGATCGACCATCGCCTGGCCGCGGTCGCGCGAGTCGCCGTGCACGTGTTCGAACAGATTGAGCGAGGTGCGCCGCCCGCGGTCGAAGGTCTCGACGTAGCGCTCCTGCAAGTCGAGCAGATCGCGCCCGGCGAGTTCGGCGAGCAACGGCCGCAGCGCGCGCAGGTTCGCCGCGCCGAGGGCTTCCAGGGCCGCCGCGACCTCGGAGAGGTTGGCCTGCAGTCCTTCGGACGGATAGTCGAGCAGGACCGCAAGCGCGCGATAGGCGACGTTAGCCACGCGAGACTTCCTTGATCTGGATGACTTTCCGCCTGCTGCCGAACAGGCTCTTCGCGCCGGGCCGCTCGTCGGCCGGGTTGCCGAGCGCAAAGCCGCACGAGCCGCGCAGGTCGAACGCGTCTTCCGCGTACTCGCGGTGCGTGGTCGGGATCACGAAGCGATCCTCGTAGTTGGCGATCGCCGTGATCCGGTACATGTCCTCGACTTCCGCCGGCGAGATGCCGGCCTGCTGCAGCACTTCGGGGCGGTCGACCCCGTCGACATGGCGGCCGCGCATGAACGCGCGCATCGCCAGCATCCGCTCGAGCGCGCGCGCCACCGGCGCCTCGTCGCCGGCCGTCAGCAGGTTGGCGAGGTATTTCAGCGGGATGCGCAGGCTCGACACGTCGGGCAGCTCGCCCTTCATTCCGATCGCGCCGGCCTCGACGCGCGCCTGCACCGGCGACAGCGGCGGGATGTACCAGACCATCGGCAGCGTGCGGTACTCGGGGTGCAGCGGCAGCGCGACCCGCCAGTCGACCGCCATTTTGTACACCGGCGAGCGCTTCGCCGCTTCGAGCCAGGCGTCGGGAACCCCGTCGGCTCTGGCCCGCTCGATCACCGCCGGATCGTTCGGGTCGAGGAAGATCTGCAGTTGCGCGTCGTACAGGTTCTTGGCGTGCTCGACGCTGGCGGCTTCCTCGATGCGGTCGGCGTCATACAGCAGCACGCCGAGATAGCGGATGCGGCCCACACAGGTTTCCGAGCACACGGTCGGCTGGCCGGCCTCGATGCGCGGGTAGCAGAAGATGCACTTCTCCGCCTTGCCGGTGGCCCAGTTGTAGTAGATCTTCTTGTACGGGCAGCCCGAGACGCACATGCGCCAGCCGCGGCACTTGTCCTGGTCGATCAGCACGATGCCGTCTTCCTCGCGCTTGTAGATCGAGCCCGACGGGCACGACGCGACACAGGTCGGGTTCAGGCAGTGCTCGCACAGCCGCGGCAGGTACATCATGAAGGTGCGCTCGAACTCGCCGTAGATCTGCTTGTCCATCTCGGCGAAGTTGGCGTCCTTCGAGCGCTTGGCGAATTCGCCGCCGAGGATCTCTTCCCAGTTCGGACCCCACTCGATCTTCTCCATCCGCTCGTCCGAGATCAGCGAACGCGGGCGCGCGGTCGGCGCCGCGCTCGACTCGGGCGCGGTCTGCAGGTGCTCGTAGTCGAAGTCGAACGGCTCGTAGTAGTCGTCGATCTCGGGCAAATTGGGGTTGGCGAAGATGTTCATCAGGATGCGCGCGCGCCCGCCCTGGCGCGGCTCGATCCTGCCGTTGCCCTTGCGCACCCAGCCGCCTTTCCACTTGTCCTGGTTCTCCCATTCCTTCGGATAGCCGATGCCGGGTTTGGTCTCGACGTTGTTGAACCACGCGTACTCCATCCCGGTGCGGTTGGTCCACACGTTCTTGCACGTCACCGAGCAGGTATGGCAGCCGATGCACTTGTCGAGATTCAGCACCATGCCGATCTGCGCGCGAACTTTCATGTCTTGCTCCGTAGATTCCGTTCACCGCAGAGACACAGAGGCACCGGGAAGAACCGTGCTTTTCCTCTGTGTCTCTGTGCCTCCGTGGTTCAAACCGTCCTTCACGCATTCGCCGCCGCGGCCGCCTGCGCCAGCGCGTCGGGGGGCGGCGCGTCGAGCCAGTCGACCTTCGCCATCTTGCGCACGATGACGAACTCGTCGCGGTTGGTGCCGATCGTGCCGTAGTAGTTGAAGCCGTAGCTCTGCTGCGCGTAGCCGCCGATCATGTGCGTGGGCTTGAGCACCGCGCGCGTGACCGAGTTGTGGATGCCGCCGCGCTGGCCGGTGATCTCGCTGCCCGGCGTGTTCACGATCTTCTCCTGCGCGTGGTACATCAGGCACATGCCGGGATTGACGCGCTGGCTGACCACCGCGCGCGCGGCGATCGCGCCGTTGACGTTGTACAGCTCGATCCAGTCGTTGTCCTCGACGCCGGCTTCGCGCGCGTCGTCCTCCGAGATCCACACCACCGGACCGCCGCGGTTCAATGTCAGCATGATCAGGTTGTCGGTGTAGGTCGAGTGGATGCCCCACTTCTGGTGCGGCGTGATGAAGTTCAGCACCACTTCCTTGTTGCCGTTGGGTCGCAGCCCTTTTGCCGGCGCGACCGCCTTCGGATCGACCGGCGGGCGATACACGCACAGCGCTTCGCCGAACGCGCGCATCCACGGGTGATCCTGGTAGAACTGCTGGCGGCCCGACAGCGTGCGCCACGGGATCAGCTCGTGCACGTTGGTGTAGCCCGCGTTGTACGAGACCTTCTCGCTCTCCAGCCCCGACCACGTGGGCGAGCTGATGATCTTGCGCGGCTGCGCCTGGAGGTCGCGGAAGCGGATCTTCTCGTCCTCGCGATGCAGTGCGAGATGCCGGTGGTCGATGCCGGTGACCTTGGAAAGCGACTCCCAAGCCTTGACCGCCACGTGGCCGTTGGTCTCGGGGGCGAGCATCAGGATCACTTCGGCGGCGTCGATGTCGGTTTCGATCTTCGGCAGCCCCTTGGTGGGGCCTTCGTCGGTGACCACGCCGTTCAGGTCGCCGAGCGCCTTGACCTCGTCGACGGTGTTCCACGCGATGCCCTTGCCGCCGTTGCCGATCTTCGTCATCAGCGGCCCCAGCGCGGTGAAGCGCTTGAACGTGTTCGGGTAGTCGCGTTCGACCACCGTCATCTGCGGACCCGTCTTGCCCGGGATCAGATCGACTTCGCCCTTGCCCCAGTCCTTCACTTCGAGCGGCTGCGCCAGCTCGGTCGGCGTGTCGTGCAGCGTGGGCGTGAGCACAAGATCCTTTTCGACGCCGAGATGGCCGACGCACACCTCGGAGAACTTCTTCGCGATGCCCTTGAAGATCTCCCAGTCGCTTCGCGCCTGCCACGCCGGGTCCACCGCGGTGGACAACGGGTGGATGAACGGGTGCATGTCCGAGGTGTTCAGGTCGTTCTTCTCGTACCAGGTCGCGGTGGGCAGCACGACGTCCGAATACAGCGCGGTCGTGCTCATGCGGAAGTCGATCGTCACCAGCAGGTCGAGTTTGCCTTGCGGCGCCTGGTCATGCCACTTGACTTCGACCGGCCGAGCCGCGCCTTCGGCGCCCAGGTCCTTGCCGAGCACGCCGTGGCTCGTGCCGAGAAGGTGCTTGAGGAAGTACTCGTGCCCCTTGCCGGAGGAGCCGAGCAGGTTCGAGCGCCAGACGAAAAGGTTGCGCGGGAAGTTGGCCGGGTTGTCCGGATCGAGGCACGCGAGCTTCAGCGAACCGTCCTTCAGCGCCTTGACCGCGTAGTCTTTCGGGTCCATGCCGGCGGCGGCCGCGTCCCTGCACACCTGCAGCGGATTGGTTTGGAGCTGCGGCGCCGAGGGCAGCCAGCCCATCCGCTCCGAACGCGCATTGAAGTCGATCAGGCTGCCGCGGAAACGCTGCCGGTCCGCCAGCGGCGACAGGATCTCGTCGACCGTGAGCTTCTCGTAGCGCCACTGGTCGGTGTGCGCGTAGAAAAAGCTCGTCGAGTTCTGCTGGCGCGGCGGCCGCACCCAGTCGAGCGCGAACGCGAGCGGCGTCCAGCCGGTCTGCGGCCGCAGCTTCTCCTGGCCGACGTAATGCGCCCACCCGCCGCCGCTCTGGCCGATGCAGCCGCAGAGCATCAGCATGTTGATGACCGACCGGTAGTTCATGTCCGAGTGGTACCAGTGGTTCATCGCCGCACCGATGATCACCATCGACTTGCCGCGCGTCTTCGCGGCGTTCTCGGCGAACTCGCGCGCAAGCCGGATCACGGCGGCGCGCGACACCCCGGTGATCCTCTCCTGCCACGCCGGCGTGTACGGCGCGTTGTCATCGTAGTCGCGCGGCAGGTGGTCACCGCCCAGGTTGCGGTCGATGCCGTAGTTGGCGACCATCAGGTCGAACACGGTCGCCACCAGCGTCTCCTCGCCGCCGAGCGTGAGCTTCAACGCCGGCACGTTGCGTACCAGCACGTCCTTGAAGGGGTTCGCCGTGAAGTGCTCGTTCTCGACGCCGCCGAAGTACGGGAAGGCCACCGGCGCGATCTCGTGCCCGGCCCCGAGCAGCGACAGCGCGAGCCTGACTTCGCGGCCGTCGCGCGCGTCGCGCTTCTCGAGGTTCCACTTGCCCGCGTTGGCGCCCGATTCGCCCCAGCGGAAGCCGATCGAACCGTTCGGCAGCACGATCCGGCCGGTCGCTTCCTCGACCGCGACCGTCTTCCATTCGGGGTTGTTGGTCTGGCCGAGCTTGTCGTCGAAGTCCGAGGCCCGCACGTAACGGTCGGCGACGTAGCGGTCCCCCTGTTTTCTGAGCATCACCAGCAGCGGCAGGTCCGTGTACTGGCGAACGTACTCGTCGAAGTACGGCACCTGCCGGTCGACGTGGAACTCCTTCAGGATCACGTGGCCGAGCGCCATGCCGAGCGCGGCGTCGGTGCCCTGCTTCGGGTGCAGCCAGACGTCGGAGAGCTTGGCGACCTCGGAGTAATCGGGCGTGATCGCGACCGTCTTCGCGCCCTTGTAGCGGACCTCGGTGAAGAAGTGCGCGTCGGGCGTGCGCGTCTGCGGGACGTTCGATCCCCACGCGATGATGTAGGTCGAGTTGTACCAGTCGGCCGACTCGGGGACATCGGTCTGCTCACCCCAGGTCTGCGGGCTCGACGGCGGCAGGTCGCAGTACCAGTCGTAGAAGCTCATGCACACGCCGCCGATCAGCGACAGATAGCGGCTGCCGGCGGCGTAACTGACCATCGACATCGCGGGAATCGGCGAGAAGCCGATCACGCGGTCGGGTCCGAACTTCTTGACCGTGTAGGCGTTGGCCGCGGCGATGATCTCGTTGGCCTCTTCCCAGGTGCTGCGGATGAAGCCGCCGAGCCCGCGCTTGCCCTTGTATTCGGCGCTCTTGACCGGGTCTTCGACGATGCTCGCCCACGCGGCGACCGGATCCTTGGTCCGGCGCGCCTCGCGCCAAAGCCGGATGAGCCGCCCGCGCACCAACGGGTATTTCAGCCGGTTGGCCGAATACAGGTACCAGGAGTAGGAGGCGCCGCGCGAGCAGCCTCTCGGCTCGTGGTTCGGCATGTCGGGCCGCGTGCGCGGATAGTCGGTCTGCTGCGTCTCCCACGTGACGATGCCGCCCTTAACGTAGATCTTCCACGAGCACGAACCGGTGCAGTTGGTCCCGTGGGTCGAGCGCACGATCTTGTCGTGCTGCCAGCGCTTGCGGTAGCCGTCCTCCCAACGGCGGTCCTCCTGCGTGACCACACCGTGGCCGCCGGCAAAAGGCTCGCGTTCCTTCGTGAAAAACAGCAGACGGTCGAG